>Ga0209290_1000147_pt1 | contig 65880 bp, 70 predicted proteins | sample EN1Hudsemesocosm_2_FD_184632 | JGI IMG/M metagenome (GOLD analysis project Ga0209290, IMG submission 184632) | Methane-oxidizing microbial communities from mesocosms in the Hudson Canyon - EN10B Hudson Canyon (SPAdes) (version 2) | ecosystem: Environmental > Aquatic > Marine > Cold seeps... | reverse complement strand
TATGTGTAAAAAGGAGATGCATCGTGACATTTAGACAACTGATTCTTATAGCCATATTATCTATTCCAGTCATTTCATTTGCTTGGGATGGTTACGATTATGAATCAGGAAACCATGTTGAAATCGACAAGGGTAACCTAGTCAGAGAAGGTGAAGAAATAGAATACTACGATTACGACAGTGGTGAATATCATTACAGTAAAGTTCAAGATGTTCAAAGTTCAGGAAGTGGCGCTGAAGTCGAAGTATATGATTACGAGACCGGTGAATACCGCACATTCGAAATGGATTAAACACTTAGTATCAAGTTTATCAACCATCGCCCTCGAAAAGCCGTGGGCTGGACTCGCTTCGCGAGCCTTTTGTGGTGCCTTAAGTGACCGCATCACCAACAATCAGGAGAGAAAATTAATGTATAAGTTTATTCATTTGGCTTTTATCAGCGTTGTAGTGTTATCTGGCTGCGCTTCTAGCTACGTGACTCCAGGAGGACACGTAGATTTATCCAACGTGCCTGACAATGACATCAAAAAAATATATGAGCAAAAGCCAACTGCAAGCTTTCCTGCAAATTTGGCTTACACAAGAGTACAAGAAACTGGATACAGTAACTACAGTTCACAGGCTTATGGGTCTGGCTCATTTAGTGTAATTACAACCAGGGATATTGAGAGCGATGAAGACATTGCTCGTCTTGCTGGTTTGCCCGATATCGAAGGCATTACACCTTTGAGCAAAATCATAATTCCAGCCAAACTGTCTGGCTTAAGAGACCTAAGGTTGTCTGCGGCAAAATTGCATGCAGATATATTGTTAGTTTATACGCTAGACACCACCTTTACCGTCGGGAAAAAATCATTTGCGCCTATGGAGCTTATTTCGTTTGGATCGATGGATAACAAAGAAGTTAGAGTTACTGCAACTGCATCCGCTGCATTTTACGATGCAAAAACAGAATATTTATATGGCTTAGCCGAAGCGACTCAGCAAGAGATTGGGCATTCCGATATATGGAACAATAGCAAGGTCGTTGATGATCTGCGGAAACTGGCTGAAAAGAAAGCTTTTCATAATTTAGTGCCTGAAATTGAAAATACTTGGGATAAAATCACGACAAAATATAAGCAAGCTAAATAAAGTTTGCTCCTTAACAAACACAGTTTGCGGTACTCCGTGTGCAACTGTGGGCCTTATGTTTAATGCATCACACAGGAAGAAGTATGAAAAAGTATGGACTTATTGCACTCTTATCATTTGGTTTTATGTCGAACACTTGGGCTTTGGATTTTGGGCTTGGCGTGTCAATCAAGTCCCATGATAATGCCATTTATGCCCCAATAAGAGTTTCTGAATCATTTCTTATCGAACCATATTATCGACAAAACGAATATAAATCTTCTAACGATTTTAGTTCAAGTGGAAATGAGCAAGAGGAGATCGGGTTGGGAGTCTTCAGCACGTTAACAGATGAAAACGATATACGTGTTTATTTTGGTTTGCGTGCCGGATACGTAGAGCGAATTAATTATTATCAATCTGCTACAGGTTATTTCAGCGATAAAAATGACGGCTATAGATTTAGTCCTACGGTAGGATTTGAATATATGTTACTTAAGTCTTTAGCCCTAAGTGGTGAAGCTGAGTGGTATAAATACAAATTGGATGGTCACCGTACAGATGACGGCGTGAAAGAGCGCATTGATTTTAGTTCAAAGGGTACGGATACCCACATTATAGTCAGGTACTATTTCGATTAATCACAAATATAAGCAACGCAGCCATGAACGCCCTTCGGGCTGGCAGCATTATGACTTAAATAAAAGGAAAGAAAGTGCGAATATTATTGCTCTCATTAGTGTTATTTTTATCTGGCTGCACCTTTAAAGTGGCAGAAATTTATAGTCATCATCAAGGCACATTGAATCAAAATCAAGTAGCTCTGGTTAAAGGCGTTAACGAGTTCAGGCAGGGTACATATACAAGTAGTATTATTAAAATTGATGCAGTTGATTATGAAGCTTTACCGGGAAAGGGCGCATATAGTGTAGAGCTTTTACCAGGTACATATACTCTATCTATTTACTATGTCATGCCATATGGTGAGATGGAATATCATGCAGAAGCTGAGCTTATAATTAATGTCGAGGCGGGCAAGACTTACCAGCTAAAAGATGATCCAAACAAAAACCTTAAAGAAGTACACTTAATTATTGAGCAAATATAGTACTCATGTTTCTTGCCAAACAGGGCCATAATCAATCACATATAAGTTTAGCCTGCCTCGCTCACAGCCTTCGCAGGTCCTCGTTTCACTCGACTGCGTTAACGATTATATAAAGGCGCTAAAGCTATAGAAAGGTGAATGTAATGATTACCTGTATTCAGTATGACCACATAGAAATAGTGTGTACGTTTCGATATCCTATTAAATTGACAATGAAGTCAGGTATTGTAATTGAATGTATTGCTCTAGATACGAAGCTTAATGAAAACAGAGATGAGTGCATTAAAGTCGATCTAAAGGGTGCTGATAGCTTGATAGTTTTAAACGACATCTCAGTATTAGAAGTTTGTGTTAATAATCCACATTTCCAACTTGTTTCTTTTAATTAGCTTTCACCACATAACAAGGCACAGCAATAAAGTCACAGGTGAGACTGGAGAAAGGGCTACTCGTAAGTGGGAAAGTTTGAGCGTTATATAAGTTACGTATAACAAGCACATCAATAATCGCACTCAAAAAAGCGTTAGCCTCACAGAAAATTAGAAGAAGAAATATGAAATTTAGAGATTTAGAGATTTCAGTGATAAGGAAAAATGTCGTGACTGTGCAAGGCCTTAGGTCGAACTAGATATGCCTAGAATTCTAAAGAAGCTGTTACACATCATTGGCGGCATGACGGTTATCTATATCGTAGGTACCGGCATCCTTGTATGGCAGCTACGTACGATCACTGATGTATCACAGTACGGTAGCCTTCTTGCTCGTTGGGAACCCACATCTGTCAATCACTTCCCAGTCTCTGTTCCCGATCAAGCTACGAACGTACGTGTGTCATACTTCCCTGGATTTCTGCAAGGTGGCGCACACCTGCAACTAAGGGTCAAATTCCCGCCCGATCGAATTGCAGCTGAACAGTCTCGTTTATCGGATTCTGCTATTGCTAAGATTGTAGAGGGTGAAGTTTTTCCTTTAGTGGCGAATATCGATTACATTCAGAGTATGCCTTCACCACCCTTCTATACCGTAGATCAAGATGCCAGCTTAATCTTTCCAGACGACTACACTATTTATGTATTGTCCGCCAGGCATGGCAACAGTTACCCTTGGAATCACGGCCTTACGAAAGGCATCGCCATCTCCCGTACACGCAGGGAGCTTGTGTACTGGGTTGAGAGTTGGTAATGAGTACCTCTACTAGAAGACCCGAAACCAATGGGCTCGACTCGACTGATCCAAAACAGTTGTTGATCCAGATTACTGGTCCTCATGGACTGCTCGCTGTGGCAGTAAAGAGCAAGCATTTGTTGATTATTTTTTTACTATTAGCTCTTTTCCTTTTATCCGCTTGTTCCTCTAAACCGTATATATTAGAAAATTCAGACAAAGATTTTGTGGGTGGCCAAAAGAAAGTTTATGTTGTGAGCCATGGTTGGCATACAGGCTTTGTTATTCCTGCCCTTGATATTCAGCATAGGGTGCCAGATTTAAAGAAAAGATTTTCACATGCTCGAAATATTGAGTTTGGGTGGGGAGATAAAGGTTTTTATCAGGCAAAAGAAATAACCTCGGGTTTAAGCCTTCGGGCTATTTTTTGGCCAACGGAGTCCGTCATTCATGCTGTTGCTGTGCCAAGCGACGTACAGCGTTATTTTTCCAACAGTGTCATTGAAACCCTGTGCTTAAATGAACGTGAGTATTTGTCACTCTTAACTTTTATCTCAAATAGCTTTGCAAGAAATGCAATGGGTGCTGTTTTACCTCAAAAAAAAGGCATATATGGTAATAGTCAGTTTTATACCGGCGTGGGAGACTATTATTTAATGAACACCTGTAACAAGTGGACAGCCAAAGGCCTCAAGAGTGCAGGCTTAGATATAGCCCCAGTATTTAAACTAACTGCGGGAAGTATAATGGACTATCTAGATAAGCAAGTCCCAAGCCTGACAAAAACCTGCGCGACTAAGAATGACTATTGAACATTAACCCGACCAACGAACTAAAGGCACTTGGAAGTTCAGCACCTTTAGTTAAGCTATCTGTAGGCTTTGCTAATAGTTTAGTTTCAAACTTTTAAACAATGCTTCGAGAACGAGCCCAGGCTTTTCTTCATGAGGTAGCAAGCGCGTTTTTGGAATAGTATTGAAGCTTTTCAAGGCTGGGATAGTATTAGCCATCCGTTCACCATACTTCAGAGGAAAGGTAGGGTCTTCTTCACCCCAAATCATGTGCACCGGGGCTGAAATCGACTGATGCACACCACTCATATCATCGAAATTATCGACCTCCTTGTAGCTAAAGCCACGTAAGTAATTACCCAAACCTTCAAAATATAGTGGTTTACTCACCATAGGCGTAATAAAAAGTTTCATGAACTCATCATCAATCACACTCACGTCGTTAAACGTCAAGCCAAGCATGATATTTGAGGGGATAAGGTACTTTTTTACCAAATGAGTATTTAAAATTTTACGCCCAAATTGAGTGCGAAACATCAGACGATATAGTGCAAGCCAGGGTGGTCGTTTTCCAGGAATATCTGTATTTAACAAAATGAGATTCGCAATTTTAGCACCTTCCTGTGCGGCTAAAGTTCTTGCAATTGCGCCCCCGGAATTAAATGACAATAAACTGTATTTTGTGAGGTTTAGCGCTGTCATAAGTGAGATCAAATTATTCACATGACCCCTAATGGAAAAATCTGTGTGCTTCTGCCATTTGGATTCACCCAAGCCCAGGGTATCAATATTGATACAGGTAAAGTGAGATTCAAGGGCTGGAATAAGCTTTCGATAGGTCTGCCGATTGAATGGCCACCCTGGCAGAAAGATAAGTGCAGGACCTTCTCCTGTTATATCGTAGGCCAACGTGCCATCAGGTACCTTGTGATATTTCGTTGTTGTGTACATTGTTTTCTCCCTGCCAAATCCGATTAATTTGAAAGCAGTATGTCGTAGCCTTGAAACTTAGGCTATTACATGAGAGGTTATGACTTACCTTTAAAATTGTGAATCGATACTAACAATGAAGCAACCCAGTACTGTCGACTTCCAACGCCACCTACGCCACTGGAGAACGGTGGCAAAAGTAAGTCAGATGCAGCTTGCTATGGATTCAGATCTTTCAACCAAACACTTGAACCAGCTTGAAAACGGTAAAACCTTCCCAACTCAAGACACGGTGTTGAAGCTAGCACTCGCACTTAAACTCTCCTTTAAAAACACCAACGGCATGTTAATGGCTGCGGGATTTTCACCAGAGTTTAAAACCACACAACTAAATACTGAATCAATGGCTTTTACACGTTACGCCATTGAACGCACCCTTGAAAACCATAACCCCTTTCCAGCGATAGTACTCGAACCCAGTGGTGAAATTATTGCTCTAAATGAAGGTGCACTGAAGATGATGACGAAGTTTTTATCTCCTGATATTTTGCTTAAGTACAACAATGTTTATGAGCTTTATTTTTCAAATGATGGCTTAAAGCCCTATATTCAAAACTGGGAAGCTACCAGCGTCGCCATGTTACAACATGTGCAGTTAGAGATTCTTGCGATCCCCTTAGGTGCGAAAGGCTACGACTTATTCAGTCGTTTAGAAAGAGAGAATAAATTACCTCATAACTGGCAGAACATGTCTCAACAAGAAACCGGGGTTAATTCCATCTTTAATTTTCATTTTCGCAAGGGCGATATAAATATGCGTTTCTTTTCCACTTATTCTACCTTTGGCTCACCAAGAGATGTGGCACTACAAGACATTCGGATTGAATGTTTTTTTCCTGCGGACGAGGAAACGCAAAAGCTATGTGAAGCGCTTTAGCGGCAAGTTGAATCAAAAACGGTGTACCCAGTTGGGAACGTTGGATATATAATTAGCGCTTTAATGCTTATCACTATGTTATGCAAGGTGTATTTTTTATAGGAACTATCACTTAAAATAATAGTATTTATGCTGCTGTTTATATCATTTTTTTCTCGCTTTTGAGTTTTGTTAGTCAGCATAAATCGATTATCAATATAAATAATGGACGTGTATCCTTTGGCAACAAAGGTATGGTTTAAGGAAATATACTGGTTGCTGATATACCAGAAATTAAAAATAACTATTGCTCATCTAACCCGCATATAATTGTATCCACCAATGATGGTTCAATATTTAATATTTCGCTTAAGGGTTTTAGTGAACAAGAAATTTTAAACATTATTAAGCAACTAAACTAAGCATCACTAGGCCATCTTGCGGAACTCCGTGAGCTCTCACGCGCGTTGCCTTGAAGTTGATTTTATTCGACTAAACTGAATAAAATTCAAAATAGGTCACCATCATGAAATGTTACTTCATATTATTTACGTTCTTTTTATATTGGCCATTTTCAGCGCTTGGCCAAGAGGATGGGGCTTTAACGGTCATGGTTACTGGCGCAAGGCTGAATCAGGGCCAAGCAGTTCTCTCATTATTTAATTCGCCGAGTAATTTTTTGAAAGAACCTTTGGTAACATTGAGCCAAAAGATTGATCCCAATGGCAGTGTCGCGTTTTAGCTACCTGACTTGTTGGATACTTATTATTCCGTCAGCGTATATTATGATCTAGATGAAAACGGTGAGTTGAATACTGGATTTTTAGGCATTCCTTCTGAACCTGTTGGCTTCTCAAACAACGCAAAAGGTAGTTTCGGTCCACCATCTTTTGAAGATACAAAGTTTAAGCCCTCAAAGAATCAAACCATCGAAATTAGATTGGTAGATGTAGAATAACCAACAATGGAAATTTATGCTCGATTACGAAACGCTTGATGCGATTGCTGATACCTATACGCCAGTTTTGGCAACATTAAGCATAGGGTATCTTTTAAGGTCGATTATTGCCCGTAATTGGCGGCGCTTGCGTCTGGAAGGTTTGTTTCTATTTTATGGCATGGCAGTCGCTTATGGGCTGATGTTTCTCGACAATCAGTTTGCACTTTGGCCCATTTTCGGGCTCGATTATAGTACTCATACTGCTGTTGCTTTGGTATTGCTTGTATTCTTAGGCCTGAAGCTGAAATCGGCTTGGGCATTTTGGCTAGGGTCTTTGATCAGTTACGCTCTGCTAATGATTTATCAAAATTATCACAGCCTTAGTGACATACTCACGACGGCTTTAGCTTTGTGTATGCTTCTTTTGCCTGCCGTGCTTTTATTTTTTCGATATAGCGTAATATCAACTAACAAGACAACCTTACAGCCTGATGAGAAATAAAATGACCAGAATCTTCCTTGTATTATCCGTATTGTTATTAGTGAGCTGTAGTCAATCAGTAGATATTCAGCTAGACCCCGAAGTAAGTGTATTGTTGAGCAACGACAGTGAGCAAAGTATACGCCTTACGTCAAAAGATAAAGAGTATCTGAGTCTCAATGTATGGTTAAATAAACATAGCTCTAGCTGGCAACCTACTTCAGGCCGTTACCGCGGTGGCGTATATCTCACATCGGGAGATTATGGTATTCAAATCACAGAAAATCACGTAGTTTTATACTCTGCTATTTATGATGAACCAAAAGCGATATATATTCAAAAAGTCGGTGAAGGTGAGCTAAGTGGCATGGTAAACCTTGGTAAATATTGAAAAATAAACTCATAAGCCTTTGCATCTGCGAAGATCAAATGAGTCGCTTTTTTACACAGCGTTATAAATAAATCATAAGAGAGTAATATGCGTAAAGTTTTAACTTTAATTACAGCCAGTCTACTTGCGACAAGTTGTACAATTGTATCTGTCAAAGACCTTGATGAAACAAATTATAGGGTTACTTCATTTGGTAATATCTTTCATTCAAGAGAAACCCTAGAAAAAGACATCGTAGAAGAAGCTGAAGAACTTTGCGGCAAGAATGCTTTTACAATCGATGCACCGGCTACGGTTCAAAAGCAGAGATACCTTGTAGGGGCAGCTCCTTCAGGCTCGAATATGCTCACTCAAACGATTACATGTACTGAGTCAGCAACTTAAAGCTTATTTTAATATCTGAGTACTTTCCAGAAAGTGGTTTATACTTTTAGTAATATTAAGAGAGGTATAAGTCACTATGCTTATCCGTATTACTCTGCTCCCCCACATAATACTGCTATTAGGCATGTTCTTTTCTAGCCTAACCTTGGCTGCGCCGCCAAAAATCGTTTGGTTTAGCACTTTGCAACAAGATATCAGCGATAAATCCGGTTTTTGGCGTTCGGTTCATGACCTAGTTGTCGCAACGGCACAAGACCTTGATATAGACTTCAGAATTTATTATGCAGAAGAAAATTTTCTAAAAATGCACAGACAAGTCAATAAGGTACTGGATAACCCCGAAACGCGTCCGGACGGCATTATCTTCCATAATTACAAAAAAATGGCGCCCTATATTCTAGAAAAAGCCGAAGGTCTCAAAGTAAAGTCATTCATATTTAATTCAGGCTTAAATGATGGCAAACGCCAATTATTTCCCCGGCAGAAGTATAAACACTGGGTTGGGCAAATGTTACCCGACGATGAGTTTGCGGGTGCAGAATTACTACGCTGCCTTAAAAGTTCGGCACAAGATCTGTACGCTAATTCAAGAAAAGACTTATTTACAGTTTTAGCGATGGAAGGAAACCCCTCCTCCAAAGCTTATAAATCAAGAAAGATAGGTCTGCGAAGAGCTTTAATAAATAACCCTTATCTGAACTTTACTCAATATTTCCCGGCTGACTGGTCACGCTCAAAGGCCCGGGAAATGTTTCCTACCATGCTGGCACGCTATCCTGAAGTTAACATTTTCTGGTCCGCCAATGACAACATGGCTTTAGGCTTAATCGATGCCGCCAAAAACTCTGACTTAATTTTTGGAAAAAATGCGGTTGTTGGCGGCATCGACTGGTTAGCTGAATCAATAGCGCTTATCAAACAAGGAGACATGGCTTGTAGCGTCGGCGGTCATTTCGTGGAAGGCATGTGGTCACTTATTCTTATGTATGATTATTTAAATGGTTTCGATTTTATTAATGAGTCAAAAAAGCGCAGCCATCAGGCTACCTTCCATACTAAAATGGCTGCAATAAATAAAATGAATGTAGATACCTTCAGCCAACTAGCGAACAAGCTTAAGCCTGAGAATTTGACAAAACATGATTTCAGGCAATATTCCCGTACGCATAATCCCACAATAAAGAAATATAACTTTTCTATCACCGAGCTTTTACTGCAACTGTAAAATCAACTAGACCCAGATTGTCAGCTTCAGTTAGTACCAGTATCGCGGTGTTTTAAAGCTACGTAAGCCTAAAATGATAGAAGCTCAAGCAATTATGCCTGAGCTAGCCCTATCAATTGTTCAAATACCGACAATAGGCTTTATACCTCTTCTTATGGGTCTTTTTACGCTTATTCTGATGAGTCTAGAGCTTCCTGCATGGAACGTTCAGCAACTTCTTCTAACCACACTAGATCTACACTCTGATGCGCCTCACAAATGAACCACGGTTCGCGTGAATCTGGCTCCAGCATAACGCCATTGTTTATCAGCTTATGCGCAAATACGGTATATAGATCACTGTTGGTCTTTTTCCAATCACGATAATTCAGCGGGACTTCTTGGCCGAAGTGCACACCAAACATAGAGTCTGGACCGGCAAATTTATGTTCAATGCCGAACTTGGTGAAAACACGGGAGAGCACTGCTTGAATCGCAGCACCGACTTTATCGACCGTGGCTAAAGCATCTGTTTCGCTCAATACAGTCAACGTAGCTTTGGCAGCACTTAACGCAAGCAAGTTAGCCGTATAGGTGCCACCATGCGTGACACCGTCTGCGCCAAATTTAATCATGTCCATGACATCTGCACGACCACCAAAAGCAGCGACGGGGTAGCCGTTACCGATAGCTTTGGCATAGGTGGTAAGGTCAGCTTTGATGCCGTATAGCTCCTGCACGCCGCCTTTTGCTACGCGAAAGCCAGTTTTAACTTCGTCCATGATCAGCAGTGAGCCCCTGTCATCACAAATGTCACGCAGCTTCTGCATGTATTCCTGAGTTGACGCAATGCTACCGCAGTTGCCCATAATAGGTTCAATGACAATAGCAGCTATATCATCGCCAACACGATTGAACACCTCTTCCAATGTGCCGAAGTCATTCAGCGGAACAATCTCCTGATGCTCACGCGTGCTTTCTGGAATACCTGCGCCAAATGGGATAATTTCAGGCGCGGCTTGTTTTTCGCTATCCCAGTTATCGACGTCAGACTTCCACATCATTTCATCATATAAACCGTGAAAACCACCTTCTACTACCACGATTTTGTTACGACCGGTAAAGCCGCGGGCAGTACGGACGGCAGCTATAACCGCTTCAGTACCCGAATTAGCAAAGCGCATTTTTTCGATATTAGGGCAAAGACCTTTAACCAGACTAACGACTTCGGCTTCCAGATCAGTATTAAAACCTGAAATTGTGCCGCGCTCGGTAATGCAGTTAATGACCGCTTGATCAACACGGCTATCGCGATAGCCAAGAATGATAGGGCCATAGGCCAGGCGGAAATCAACAAACTCTTTGCCATCAGTATCAGTAATAGAGCCACCTTTCATGCTTTTTACAAAAACAGTGTCTTCTTCACCCCAGTAACGGTAGGTGTCGGCAACCCCGAGTGGCAGATGATTCTGAGCTTCATGGAGCAATGCTTCGCCAGTCGTTTGGGGGGTATTTGTCATAATGTTGTTTCCTCACTATTTGTGTTCAAAACGCTTAGGTTCAAAGCATCACTGCCTAAAACCCTATTTCGATAATTAGCCCTTTAAAGGGGCTGTTTAGTCTCTATCTAGGTCAATCATTGAAGGGTAGATCCTAGCGTGGCATTACACAAATACATTACTTCACATAAATACCGTGCAGTTCAAATTGCTTATTACCCTATTCCCGGCTAGAATAATTTTAATTGAACGCTCAATCAATAAAAAAGTTGTAACAAAATGCCAAAAGTCGGAATCGAACCAGTACGTAAGAAACAGTTGATAGAGGCTACCTTAGACTCTATAGGCGAACACGGACTACAGGGTACAACGATCAATACGATTAGCCGCTCTGCCGGTATGTCTTCGGGTATTATTAGCCATTATTTTGGTGGCAAACAAGGCCTGATAGAAGCCACGGTACGTTATCTTCTAGAACAGTTAAAAGTCACATTACTAAATCACCTGTCCCAAACCGATGCATCACCAAGGCAACGTTTAATGATGATTGTCGAAGCTAACTTTACCAGCGTACAACAGTCAGATGCCGCTACTCGGACTTGGCTGAGCTTTTGGGCTCAGTCGATGCACGATCCAGAACTAGCCAAGCTGCAGAGAATAAATAATCAACGCTTGCTGAGTAATCTTCGTTATTCCTATAAACAGTTAATGCCCTTAAATAATGCCATCAGAGCCTCGAAGATGACCGCCGCAATGATAGATGGCTTTTGGTTGCGGAGTGCGCTCAGTGACTCTTCTACTGTGGATTTTAAAGAAGCAGAGCTACTTTGTAAGCACTTCATCGAGACGTTGATTTTGCAGTATGGTGAATATTAATGACCCTGAGGAAATACCAGAGCTTTGTTGATGGCCGTTATCTTCATAATCAAAGTGGCTTAACTTTTGAAGTAGTGAATCCAGCGACTGGCGAGCTTGCATATGAAGTCGAAGTAGCGGATGACTCTGTACAACAGGCCGCGATTGAAAGCGCCCAAAGGGGCTTCAAGCAGTGGTCAGCAATGACTGGAATCGAGCGTAGCCGAGCCCTATTAAAAGCGGTGGCGCTATTAAGAGAGCGAAATGATGAACTGGCGGAAGTCGAGGTTGTCGATACCGGTAAGCCCTGGCAAGAAGCATCGACAGTTGATGTCGTTAGCGGTGCAGATGCAATTGAATTTTTTGCGGGTCTGGCGCCATCCATTGAAGGAAATCAGCAAGACTTGGGGGGCGATTTCTACTATACCCGGCGTGAACCGCTCGGCATTTGTGCAGGTATTGGTGCCTGGAACTACCCTTTGCAAATAGCATGTTGGAAAGCTGCGCCAGCTTTGGCCTGTGGCAATAGTATGATTTTTAAACCCTCGGAAGAAACGCCGTTAGGGGCCTTAAAGCTGGCAGAAATTTTCATTGAAGCGGGCGTACCGGCAGGAGTATTTAATGTGCTTCAAGGTGACGGAGAAGTCGGGGCTTGGTTAAGCCATCATCCAAACATCGCCAAGATATCATTTACCGGCGAAGTTGAGACGGGTAAGAAGGTAATGGCGGCTGCGGCGTCTACGCTAAAAGAGGTCACCATGGAGTTAGGGGGTAAGTCCCCGCTGATTATTTTTGATGATGCTGATCTGAACACTGCGGTTTCGGGCGCCATGCTGGGTAACTTCTATACCCAGGGAGAGGTGTGCACCAATGGTACTCGAGTCTTCGTACATGATGATATTTATGAAGCGTTTATTGAGCGCCTCTTAGAGCGGACCCAGAACAACATCCTTATGGGTGACCCGATGAATCCAGAAACCAACTTTGGGGCATTAATCTCTTCTAAGCACCACTCACTGGTGCTGAACTATATTCAGAAAGGTATAGATGAAGGTGCCACGCTAAGGCACGGAGGGAAAGCATTCAAACCTGACTCAGCGCCAAAGGGTTACTATGTAGAACCCACGATATTTACCGATTGCCATGATGATATGAGCATCGTTAAGGAAGAGATTTTCGGCCCAGTCATGTCCATCTTAAGATTTAGTGATGAAGATGAGGTTATACAGCGTGCCAATAATAGTGACTATGGCTTGGCAGCCGCTGTATTTACGCGTGATATTTCACGTGCTCATCGTGTTATCCATCAAATTCAGGCGGGTATTTGTTGGATTAACAGTTATGGCGCATCGCCTGCAGAAATGCCAGTGGGCGGCTATAAGTTATCCGGAATTGGGCGAGAAAATGGCGCTGAAACGCTCAAGCAATACACCCAGATAAAAGCCGTCTATATGGGCTTAAGCCCCCTACAAAGTCCATTCTAAGGTTCTTGATTATGTTAGGCGTGGAGATAATAAGTGTGAAGGGATCGAGTATTAGGGTAACGAGAGCTATATGACACAGGAAAACAGATTTGATTATATTATCGTAGGCGCTGGGTCAGCCGGGTGTGTGCTCGCAAACAGGCTGAGCGAAGATGAAAATATTAGTGTGTTACTGCTGGAAACTGGCGGCTCTGACAAGAGCATTTTTATTCAGATGCCGACAGCACTCTCCATTCCGATGAATACCAAAAAATATAATTGGCAGTTCGAATCCGAGCCAGAGCCCTATCTGAATGATCGTCGTATGCATTGCCCACGAGGCAAGGTCTTGGGTGGTTCGTCATCTATTAATGGCATGGTCTACGTAAGAGGGCATGCCAAGGATTTTGATGAATGGCAAAGCCATGGCGCCGAGGGCTGGGATTATGCCCACTGCCTGCCTTATTTTAAAAAAGCAGAAACATGGGCGTTCACAGCTGATACCGGCCGAGAAAACGTAGAGAAAGGAGATGTTTCTCGAGGAGACGTTTACCGTGGAGATAAGGGCCCGCTTGCCGTTAATAATGGCAACCAAATGAAAAACCCCTTATATCGCGCCTTTATCGATGCCGGTGAACAGGCTGGTTATATGCGCACCGAAGACTATAACGGCAAGCAGCAAGAAGGCTTTGGCCCGATGCACATGACGGTCAAAAACGGTGTACGTTGGTCGACTGCCAACGCTTATCTCAAGCCGGTATTGAAGCGCCCAAACCTGACAGTCATCACCCATGCTTTGGTAGAAAAAATACTCTTAGAAGGTAAAACGGCTGTCGGCGTTCAATATGAACATGAGGGCAAACGTAAACTAAGCCGGGTGGGTAAAGAAGTTATTTTGTCTGCAGGCCCAATTGGCTCACCCCACCTGTTACAATTATCTGGCATTGGCGCTAAATCAGTGCTGGAAAAGGCTGGGATTGAGCTCAAACATGAGCTGCCTGGCGTCGGTGAAAATCTGCAGGATCACCTTGAATTTTATTTTCAGTTTAAGTGTAAAAAACCGGTCACCCTTAATGGCAAGCTTGGCCTGTGGAATAAGTTTTTGATTGGTGCGCGTTGGTTTTTCCTGAAAGACGGACTGGGCGCGACGAACCACTTTGAGTCCTGTGGTTTTATTCGTTCAAAACCAGGTGTAGAGTGGCCTGATCTGCAGTATCACTTTTTGCCGGCAGCCATGAGTTATGACGGTAGCACCGCTTTTGCAGGGCATGGTTTTCAGGTACATATTGGGCACAACAAACCCAAAAGTCGCGGTTCGGTAAAGGTTCAGAGTGCTGACCCGAGGCAGAGCCCGACAATAAGATTTAATTATTTGCAGCACGAACTTGACCGCGAAGGTTTTCGTGACTGTGTACGATTGACTAGGGAAATTATCAACCAGCCCGCGTTTGATGAGTATCGAGCCGGTGAAATTCAGCCGGGCGAGCAAGTCATCACAGATGCTCAGATAGATGATTTTATTCGTAACAATGTAGAAAGCGCCTATCATCCCAGTTGTTCCTGTAAAATGGGGACGGATGAAATGGCAGTCGTAGACCCACAAACGCGTGTGCATGGTATTACCCAGTTGCGAGTGGTAGATTCATCGGTTTTCCCAACGATTACCAACGGTAATTTGAATGCCCCGACCATTATGCTGGCCGAACGTGCAGCAGACCTGATTAAAGGGCAAACGTTGCTGGAACCAATTGCTGCTGAGGTGGGTATGGATGCTGACTGGAAAACAAAACAACGTACTAATCAAACGACGTACTAATCAAACAAAGAGTAAACAAACTAATAAAATACTCGGAGAGTAAAAACCACATGAAAAAACTCAGTAAGCTTATGTCTATAAAAGATTTTGGATTTATGAAACATGTATTGTCAGCGATTATACTAGCCCCCTTGTTATTTCAGACGGCGTCGTTACAAGCAAATCAGTGTGATACTGTAAGATTTTCCGATGTAGGGTGGACCGATATCACAGCGACAACCGCAACGGCATCTGTTGTGCTCGAGAGCATGGGTTATAAGACAAAAACCCAGCTCTTGTCAGTACCCGTCACCTACAAGTCCCTTGAAAACAACGACCTTGATGTATTTCTAGGTAACTGGATGCCAACAATGGAAGGCGATATCAAGGCCTATCGTGAAAAAGGCACTGTAGAGACTATTCACAAGAACTTGGATGGAGCCAAATATACCTTAGCCGTGCCTAAATATGTGTACGATGCAGGTGTAAAGAGCTTTGCTGATATCACCAAATTTGCCGATAAATTCGATCAGAAAATCTATGGCATTGAGCCCGGTAATGATGGTAACCGTTTGATCCAGGATATGATTGACCAGAATGCCTTTGGCTTAAAAGGCTTCAGTGTCGTTGAGTCCAGCGAAGCGGGCATGCTTTCACAGGTTAAGCGCAAGAAACGCCGTGACCAGTGGATCGTATTTCTAGGTTGGGAGCCGCACCCAATGAATGCCAATTTCGAACTAATGTATCTTGAAGGTGGGGATGAATTTTTCGGCCCTAACCTGGGTGGCGCGACGGTGCATACCAACGTACGTAAAGGCTATGCAGAAGAGTGTAGTAATGTAGGCAAGCTCCTGAAAAACCTGACCTTTACCTTACAGATGGAAAATGAAGTAATGTCAGCCATTCTCGATGAGGGAAAAAAGCCAAACGATGCAGCGAAGTCATGGTTAAAGAACAACGCTAAAGTATTGGATCAGTGGTTGTCCGGCGTGAAGACTATTGATGGCAAGCCTGCATTAGCAACCGTTAAAGCAGCCTTAGGTCTTAACTAAAAGGGCTTGAACTAGTAGTATCGTAGGTCGGGGTTCTCTTAATGGAAGCCCGAACCTATCTATAGCAAGCTTCAGTGTCGGGTTACCAAAATTAGGCGCTTTAAGCGAAACCCGACCTACAATAAATGCCAGAAGTTGGCGTGGTTTGTTTTTTACTTTCTTTCTTACGAACGCAATGCGAACTGTTATGAGCTTTATCACTGAACACAAGATACCCATAGGCGACTGGGCTGAAGACCTGATAGATGGATTGATAGCGCATAGCGGTGATTTTTTTGACTACATTGCGATGTCCTTAGAGTTCTTAATTCAGGGCCTGATCGACCTTCTTTACAGCCTTCATCCACTCGCTTTTATCGCGCTGGTTTCTGCTTTTGCAGTTTGGCGCCTACGGCATTGGGGCACCCCGTTATTTTGTGCTTTATCGTTATTGCTGATCTGGAACCTGGGTTATTGGCAACAAACGATTGAAACCCTGTCCTTAGTTTTATTTGCTACTGGTTCGTGTGTCTTGATCGGCGTCCCTGTGGGAATTGCAGCCGCTCATCGCCCTATGTTATACCGTTTTCTGCGCCCTATTCTCGACTTAATGCAAACCATACCGACCTTCGTTTACCTCATACCCACACTTACATTGTTTGGTTTAGGGGTTGTTCCGGGCCTGATTTCAACAATTGTTTTCGCCATAGCGGCACCTATACGACTCACCTATTTAGGTATTTCAGAAGTGCCTGCAGAGTTGCTGGAAGCGGGTAAGGCCTTCGGCTGCACGAATAGAAACCTATTGGTTAAAGTTGAAATACCCGCTGCCATGTCAAGCATTAGAGCAGGTGTAACTCAATGCATCATGTTATCCCTGTCAATGGTGGTTATTGCCGCTTTGGTTGGTGCTGATGGCTTGGGTAAACCAGTTGTTCGCGCACTCAATACGGTTGATATTGCGATGGGCTTTGAAGCGGGTTTGGCCATCGTACTGGTCGCGATTATGTTAGATCGATTATCAAAGAGTAGGCATCAATAATGACTGAGTTTAACTATGACCGAATTTATCTATGATTGAAATTACCTATGATTGAATTTAAAAACGTCGATGTGGTTTTTGGTAAACAACCAGTGCGCGCTATCCAGCTTCTAGACCAAGGGATGAGTCGAAGTGATATTCTTGATAAAACGGGTTTAACCGTTGCTGTTCGTAATGCTAGCTTATCGGTCGCAAAAGGTGAGATATGCGTATTGATGGGATTGTCAGGCTCGGGTAAATCAAGTTTATTGAGAACGGCGAATGGACTAAACCCAATTACTCGAGGCGAAGTGCGATTAGAAACGGATAAAGGCATGCAGAATTTTTTAGCCTTAGACGAAGCAGAAAAACGTCAAGTGCGCATGGAGCGCATTACCATGGTGTTCCAAAAATTCGCTTTAATGCCTTGGTTAAGCGTCTCACAAAATGTCGCCTTTGGATTAGAGCAAAAAGGCTTGGACCGCAAACATATCAATGACCGTGTCATGCACCAATTAGACTTAGTTGGTTTATCTCAATGGGCAAAAAAACTGCCTTCCGAGCTCTCTGGCGGTATGCAGCAGCGTGTAGGGCTGGCACGAGCGCTCGCGATGGAAACCGATATTATTCTAATGGATGAGCCTTTTTCAGCTTTAGACCCGCTGATTCGTAATCAGCTACAAGATGAGTTGTTACGCTTACAAGAACAACTTCGCAAAACAGTGGTATTTGTCAGCCACGATCTCGATGAAGCTTTGAAGCTTGGTAATCATATTGCCATTATGAAAGATGGTGAGATTGTTCAGCATGATACGCCGGAAAATATAGTTCTAAACCCGGCCGATGATTATGTCAGAAATTTCGTCGCGCACACCAACCCCGTCGATGTGGTAAAAGCGAGAGCATTGCTTCGTCCTTTAGGCGAGCTAAGAATCATGGATAATGAATACTGCCTAAGCCAACGTCATGACTATTGGTTGAGGTTGGGCGAGACGCCTTTAAATAGTTGCGTTCGTTATGGTAGTAAAAAGCATGAGCTACAAAATTGGTCTCCAGAGCAGCCTGTTGAAACCTTGCTAAAGCAGCCCACACTGGTGCACATCAATACCCTGATGAAGGACGTCATGGAAATCCGCTATCATACCGGCCACGGCGTACTTGTTGTGGATCAAAATAAAACAGTAGGTTATATCGGTGATAAAGATATTTATCACGCGATGCTTGGAAAATTATTCGAAGAGGATTGATCGCGACGCCACCCCCCTCGCACAGGTCATGCGCCTCGACGACTCAAGCGCCATGTTTGAACACACGTCTGAAGCGTAAAGATTAAAAAGAATAAAGATAAAATCATCGACATAGCTTCAGTGATATTCGGTTCAGAATTCGCCCCCCAACTAGCCGCGATACTTAGTGCAGTGAGTGCACTCAGAGCGGCTGATGAATACTCTTTATTTGCTAAGAATCCAAACGCAAGTACCGCAACAGAGATGCCAATGGCCCCCCATTTCAACCACGTCGCCGTATGAAGTTCCTGCAAAAGAATCTCAACAGAGCTTGAGTGTTCGAGTGCAGCCGTTATTTGTAGTAGCGTTTGGTTTTCATTCAAATCAAAGGGAATAATAAGTAACGCAAATAAGACGCCCAACCAAGCAAAACCTTGTCCGCCTCTGGCCAGTTTAAGCAACATTAAAGCGATGAACCCGGCATATGCGAATGGAAAAAACATGTCCCATTGATGGCCTGCATCCATGCTTTCTCGGTTCAAACGATTAAGTTCGCTACTTCCTGATAAAAATGAAAGATCCGCTTCTGTTTTAGCAAACTCAAACGCGATAATAGGCGTGCGAAAGCCCTCGGTTAATTCCGCACTCATCGGGAAGGTGAATAGCATAATTATTGCCAAGACTATCGTGGCTAAGCCAAATAAAGCGGAGCTAATAAAAATATATTCTTGTACTTTATTAATCATTTAAATTCCTTATAAAACCAAGAGCAGAATTGATTAGCTTATAACCATGGCAGTGGCCTTAACATAGCGGCACTCCAGTCTGACTCATTGTTTTTGCATTTTATGATAAATCTACTGAAAAGTTACGCCAGTCACCTTTATAAATACATGCCATAACTTTTCAGCCTCTTGTTTATCTAGCACTTTTACATCTATATTTACCGGTTTACCAACTGCCCCATATTTTGGGCCTTAAAAGCCCAAGGGTTTTACCTGAGGGTCAGTCGCTGCTAGCCATTGAGATAATACCCCTTTTTCTACAGATGAGGCGACCCACTTCGCTCGCTTTCCGCCTATACCAATTGATTGCTGCCTTACAGTCCCAGTAGATCAAGGGTGCTCAGTACTATTATCAATACACCAGTGGCGGGATTTTAAATTTGATAAAAAGCTGGGTAAGTGGACAAATGAAAGAGTCAGAGAAGGAAATGGCCTTAATTCTTAGACAAATTAAAGAAGCGCCAAGCGGTAAATATCGTTAATCAATTTTAATGCCCAATGCTGCTAGAGCAAATGTGGCCTGCTGTTCAGGTGTACGGCAGGCCATATTTTCTTTAAAGTTTCATGCCAAGTTAACTATTCAATTTTGCCGCCAATACCTCAACTTTTTTAATGCTCGGCGCCTCAGATAATAGCTCTGAGGCATTCGCCATGAGTGCCGCTGCTATCGGCCCTGCGAGATGTGTATCACGATCGGCGTCATTGGCAAAAGCATCAAATATACCGAAAGTTGATGCATCAATTTTTATTGCAAACCAAACTATTGTGAATGCCTCTTCATTGGCGAGTTGCAAAGCGCTTGTTAAAAAATCTTCTACTGCTTGTTCTTTTCCAGCTTTAGCTTTAACGGTTGCGAGTATTGCTGTGTTTACCATAATGATGTTCCTGTCATTGTTTGTGGAGACAGACATATTAGTCTCATGATAATATTCAAGAAAGTGGCTATAACGCCAATAAAATAGGTGATATCGCCATGCGAATTTTTGTTGTCGTACTTGAAGGTGTTTTTGACATCGGCCTTTCTTCACTAATGGATGTCTTTGGTACCGCCAATGAACTGGTCCCTGCTGATCAAGGTTCTGTGCACTTAGATATTCATTTGGTCGGAGTGCGGCGCAACGTAAATACCGCACAGGGTTTAAGTGTACCAATTCAGTTAGCGTCTGAGTTGCCTGTACCTGATGTCGTATTGATCCCAGCTCTAGGTGCCAAAATGCCGTCGTCTCTTGAAGATGCGCTAACCCGACCTGATGTGGAGGAAGTTTGCCAGTTGATAAAAAACTGGGCTGCGGCAGGCGCCTCAGTAGGTGCGGCCTGTACAGGGACCTTTATACTTGCAGAGACAGGTTTGTTGGAAGGTCAGCGCGCAACAACATCTTGGTGGTTGTCATCATTGTTTCGCCAGCGCTACCCATTAGTGGAACTGGATGACTCACTCATGCTGGTTAAGTCATCCTGTTTTACCACAGCAGGCGCGGCATTGGCACATCTTGATTTAGCTTTAGGCGTCGTTCGTAGTGTGAGCCCGTCTTTAGCTACCTTGTGCGCACGATATTTATTAGTTGAACCTAGAACTTCACAGGCAGCATTTATTATTCCCGATCAGGTGGCTCACACTGACCCCATCGTTGAGCGCTTTGAGAAGTGGGCGCGCACAACTATTGCGCAAGGCTTTTCGCTCACAGCGGCTGCTCGCGCCGTTGGTGCAAGCGAAAGAACATTAGGCCGGCGATTAAAATCTGTATTAGGTAAGTCGCCCCTCGCTTATGTCCAAGATTTAAGAGTTGAGCATGCTGTACATTTACTGCAAACCACGAATCAAAGTGTGGAGGGTATTGCTGAGCAAGTAGGCTACTCCGATGGTGCTACCTTACGTAGTTTGTTACGCAATAAATTAGGCAGAGGTGTGCGTGAACTACGTGAGCGTCATATGTAATGAAGTATAAGAGTTATTATTCAGAGTTAGTGCCTCTAAATCTGGTGCGGTAGGCGGAGGCTTTCATCCACTAAATGGATAGGAAGTCATGCATTTAAATTAGTGTGACAGTTTTAAAGTCGCCACACCGGCAATAATTAATAAAATGCCAAGATACCGCCCTAAGCTGGATGGGTCACCATAGAAAATAATGCCTACCAGGAAAGTACCTGCTGCACCCACCCCTGTCCACACAGCATAAGATGTACCTATAGGTATTTGCTTTTGTGCCAACCAGAGAAGAAAACCACTTACCCCCATACATAACAGCGCCAGACTAATCCCCAATAAACGGTTTTTATCGTCCTGAGCCATTTTTAGTCCGACCGGCCAACCGATTTCAAATAAACCTGCCAATAACAAATATATCCAAGCCATTTACTTCACCCAGCTAATGCTAATTATTTAATGCACCCTGCTATAAAAAGTTAAAACGTTACAGCCGAACTAACTAAACTATTTAAGGCGCTCATGCCATTTACCGCCATTATCATAGTCACATGCTTCTTCGGTATCAAAGCTCACATGTTGTCGAACATTCTTAAGCTGCACACCCGCCGCACTTAACTTGTCATTGATAAGACTGTAAAGGTCGTCATCTTTATGTGCAGCCAATGCATTTGATAAATCATGATTAGTATCAAAGACACACACCACAGCAAGAGAGCTTGGAAAGGTGCTGTAGTTCACAAGGTGCGTTAACCATTTAAAACCCGCCACTTCGTCTAGCGCTATTTCACAGACCTCTGTCAGCGCGAGCCTTAAGGTATTTTCAATTTTCTTGTCCGATTTTTTCATCTCTATTTTATATAAAAATTCTAGTCTGTTGGTTTCTCTAATTCTTCAACTAAATACGTAATTTCTTCTACTTTTTCAGTGAACAATACTTGCGCATCGTTTAGACCTTGATTGTAGAAATAGGCGCCTATTTCTCCTGCAAAAAAATCAATTAAAAACTCGGCATCAAAACCACCAATATCTTGATCCAGTTGATCACTGAAGTAGGTCTTTACCTTATGAACGATACGATCTTTCTCTTCTTTTGAGAACTTTATTTCACTCATTGTATTTCACTTTTATTTAAGAATTATGCTGTTCTGGCCATTCAGCGTTGCACCGACCTCACCTATTACACGGGCGTGATCATAACCGAGTGCTAACAAAGCATTAACACATGCTTCGGCATGTTCACTTGCCACGCCCGCAATCAAACCACCCGCAGTTTGGGGGTCAAATAGTATGGCTAAGTCTGTACTTGAATTGAGATGTTCATAGTTACTGATCGTACGACTTATTTTTTCATTCTGCCCTTGCAAGGTACTGACTATGCCTGCCTGAATACTTTCTGCTGCACCGTCAATTAAGGGTAATTTATCTAAGCATACTTCAGCACTCACACTGGAAGCCTCAAGCATTTCATACAAATGGCCGATCAAGCCGAAGCCAGTGACATCCGTACAGGCTTTAGCACCATGTTCAATCAGACATAAAGCGGCAGCCTGATTAAGCTGAACCATCGATTGAACGGCCTTTTTGATCCAGACACCTTGTGCCTGAGCACGCATATCGGCAGCGAATAAAGTGCCGGTTCCCAAAGCTTTAGTTAATATAAGTTTATCACCCACCTTCAGGCCAGACTTTCTCAATAAATCATCTGACTCAGCCAAACCATTCACCACGAACCCCAGTGATAATTCGGCCCCTTCTGCCGTATGCCCCCCCACCAGACTCATGCCACATTGATTAAAAATTTTAGTGGCTCCCTGCATCACATGAAGTAACTGCTGTTCGACTTTTGTTTCATGCGCATAAGGCAGTGTCACGATTGCTTGGACTGAGTGTGGCTCTGCACCCATGGCAAAGACATCTCCCAAGGCATGATTCGCTGCAACTTGCCCGAACAGGTAATCATCATCAATCATACTTCTAAAGGCATCCACTGACTGCACCAGCTGTTTTCCAGCAGGCACAGAGAGTACTGCCGCATCATCAGGGGCATTCAAACCCACCGGCACTAAAGCACTTTTTGGGGTTTTCAGTTGACTAATCACACGCTGAAGAACCGGCTGGCCGACTTTTGCACCACAGCCACCACACCGCATAAGGGGTAAATCCGATACCCTTTCATCGTTTTCTTTGGCTAGAGAAAGCATGGTGCTTGCGTCCATATCCGTCACCTCGTGCGTATTGAGTTGTCGCATAAATTTCTGGTCAATATGATCTTTCCAACGCCATACCCATCGACCAGATAAAACCCAATTACCTCTTGAAGCAACCGCATAACGATCCCCGGTACTCACCAGACTCAGAAACTTGGCTTGCGGTCTGAAAGACTTGGTGGCTTTACCTTGAAGCAGTCGCAGTATGTTTTTTGCTAAAGGTTTGCCTTGTCGTACTGCAAAGACCCCCGCTTTCGGGCGCGGGTGATTGACCATATCGGCCACGTCCCCCGTAGCAAAAATATTTGCATGCGAACAGCTTTGAAGGGAATCGTTCACCTCTATAAAACCCCGTTCACTACATGAAAGACCGGCTTTTTGTGGCCAGCGCGCTGGCTGTGCTGCCGTGGTCCAGATCACTTCATCCAAGCGAAGCTCCTGCCCATCGGAGGAAATTAATTTCTTTTCTTTTGACAGTTCTTCCGACGTTTCAACACTACTCACAGACTCAATTTTGCACACTCTGAAAGCGGGATGAATATGTATACCTCGCTTTTTTAGCACGCTTAAGTATTTCGAGCGTACCTTGTCATTATGACTCGGTAATATCTGCTTCGTAGCAGAAACCAGATGAAACTCTATATTATCGAGCGCGGCCTTCGACTGGAGCTCTAGTTGGCGTTCTAATTGATATTGCATGGCCAACAAGACTTCAACTGCACTCGCGCCACCACCTACAGCACCAATACGTAGCGGTGCTTCTGACGGGCTTTGAACACGTTTCTGAAGAGATCGCCAATAAGCCAACAATTGAGGCACGGGCTTGACGCCCTGAGTATATTCTTGCGCCCCTGGCACTGCTTTCAGGTCAGGTGTTGAGCCGGTATCAATAGAGAGAATGTCATATGAAAATGCGGGGTGTTCTTTACAGTGAATTTGTTGAGACTCGGCATCTAAGCCAATCACAGTATCTTCAATAAATCTTACACCACAGGCACGACATAAACGCCCTAAATCAACATGGGCTTGGTCAAAGTCATAGTGCCCTGCTATAAGCCCGGGCAACATGCCGGAATAAGGCGTTTGCACCGCATTAGAAATAAGCGTGAAACGTACGCCGGGAATGTTCACCATAGAAAGCATTTTAATCGCGACAGCATGCGCATGTCCGCCACCAATAAATACCACATCTTTGATCACGGGCGAGCGTTCTGGTAGAGATGACAGTTTCGTAGACCGGCTTTGTGTAGACAGTCCTTTTATAATCCCTAGGTTTGATAAGCTGAAGGTTTTCATCGTTCCCTTTTGATAACGCTTTATATAAATTATTTCTATAGTCTCTTTAAAAACTACACGACATCTTCCAACGTGCTCGGGGCGGTTGATAAACGTAATTTTTGTCTGATGGCGCGTGAGGCTGAGTCTACCAGAATATTCAAAGCAGCCGTGACCAATATTAAAAACAGCGCTCTATCAAAGCGCAGCTCTTCAAAAGCAGAATCAATAAAGAATCCTAAGGTTTGAATGCCCAATATACCCAGAATGGCACTCTCTCGTAAAATAACTTCCCAACGATAAAATAAGAATGCCAAAAATGGCTTATAAATTCTGGGGGTTACTTCATAGGTATAACGATCGACACCCACCGGACTATCGCCTCGTAGTTTAATCGTTTCGGTGTATCGACCAATCAAGAAAGCAATAATGGCACCGTTATGCAAACTCAGTGCAATAATCGCCGGAATCATCGAGGGGCCAGTCATTAACAAAACCACAAAGGCCAGTATCAGTTCAGGAATAGAGCGTAAAACCAGCAAAAAAAGGTGCCCGCCCATGCGCTGCTTTCTTGAGAAAAATAAGGGAGATATGAGTGGATATAAAATCAGAGCAAGCAAACCACTGCCAACCAAAGCAATCTGGGTGAGCAATAAGGTATTCCAGGTACCGATGAGTGCTTGTTCATTAAAAAGTATAATCGACCAACTTAACGTTTGCTGCCATGCCTCAACACTAAATATCCCTGCTTCTTGCCGTAGGGGGGAAGGCAAAATATCGTGGGTAAAAAATCGCTGGAGTAAATCCAGATCCACACTGCTTTGAAAGGGCAGCCAGATAATGGCCGCGACTGCTAAAGGCAGCAGGTACTTTTTTCGGGTCCAGAAACGCATTAGGGCGATAACCGCGATAAACACGTACAACACACCCGCCGCATCAGAATAGTCGCCTTGTTTAAAATACGAAACCAAATGAAAGCCCAAGGTAGGCAGGCCCACAAACCCCAGAATCGAGCTACTCCGAATACCGCATTCCAAGCGATATTGGGTATAGTGCACCAGCTGCGGCCAGGAGGGCATTAGCCGAGCATAAAGGTGAGCCGACCAACGATCCGTTTGCTGAGGTAGCTGCCGGTAAGCACTCTGATCATTTTCATCCAAAATTTCAGCATAAACTTTCGCAAAAATACCGGTGTAGGGAATGATAATAGCCAATAAGCCTGTCAGGGTACTTAAGCCAAAAACCTGTAAGAACAATAAAGCCCAGAACAACTCATGAATAGAGCGGATAAAAGCACACAAGAGCCGAACAATTCGCCACTCAAATAAGTGCGTTAACAGCATGCCCAAAATAGCCGCAGCTCCGACACCAAGCAGAGCAAATGCCAGGGTATTCGCCAAGCTTGAAAATAAATCAGATGACGACAATAGAGTAGGTGAAATAAAACCATAGGCTATGCGCGATAATTCCAACCATGGCTCGGCTGAAAAGCTGCTGGTATCAGCAAATATTAAACACACACAAGCAATGATAACAAAACCTAAGGAGACAGATCGCGGATTTGAAATGTGGCGATTCATACTCTCAACTTGCAAGTTGCGAGTGCCAGATTGAGCGTCTTTAGAATGAGAGGAACCTGAACCTGACATTTTGGTTTAGTCCTGATAAAGCGCGCGAAGTTGCTCGGCTGAGGTATCTTGGCTTGGGCTGTCCAGCTCAATCTCGCCGTTTTTTAAACCAATGATTCGATCACAAAAGCGCAAGGCTAGATCAATACTATGCAAGGCGAGAATAACGGTTTGGTGACGAGACATAATAAATTCGAGGAGCGTTTCAGACTGAACTTCATCTACCGCCGAGACAGGTTCATCCCCTAAGAACACCGCTTTATTCTGAAATAATGCACGACCCAAGGCCACACGCTGCTGCTGACCACCAGACAAACTTGCCGCTTCTTTAAACAGGCAGTCGTTTAAACCCAAGTTTTCAGCCAAAGGTTTAATCGCCTTAATTTGCGATTGAATTGGATATATCAAATTCGCCAGATTATACAAAAAATGATGTTTCTCAAGCTGTCCCATATAGATATTGTGGAACACCGACAGTGATGACACCAAACCCAATGTCTGTCCACATAAGGCTGTACTCTCTGGCGCTTGCTGATGCAGAGAGTGCAGCAAGGTGGTTTTCCCCGCACCACTTTTACCGAGAACCGCCACCTTTTCCCCTGCGTGAATATGCAAATCAAGTACATTCAGCACAGGCTGTTTCTGCCAGCTAAGTGAACTGGATTGCAATTTAAAAACCGGGTTCAGGGTCATACAGTTTCTCAGACACGCCGTGCAAAGCACTAATTATTAAGAACAGTCAATCAGATCAATCTATCAGACCAATCGCTTTAGCTGTGGATAGAATAGGTGCGTAATCCGAATTTTTTGCATTAACAAAACCCTCACGAGGAAAACTTGCAAGCAGCTCTGGGTCCTTTATCGCTAACAAGGCATGCTTCACCCTTTGTGAAAAGCCTGCACCCAAGCGTACGTCCACATCACCTCGGATAGTCCATTGATAATCAGGATAGTTTGGCGTTTCCCATATCACCGAGACTTTTGAGGCATCAATTTTTTTATCAGCCAAAGCACGTTGCCATACTTTATAATTAACCGCGCCAGTTTGATAAGTACCGGCTTGCACTAAGGCTATTGTGCGAGAATGGTCGCCACTAAAACCGACACGTCTAAATACTTCATCAGGCGTTTTTTGAAAATGTTCTCGAATATAATACTCAGGCATTAAACGTCCAGAGGTGGAGCCTTTGGAGCCAAAGGTAAATGTCATACCCCTGAGCTCGTCTGGTAATACTTTCTGCTTGGTTAATTCAGTCGAATGATGCGCAATGATATAAGACTTAAAAAGCTGATCCTCCTCACCCTGTGCAATCGCTATTGAACCCGGAACCAGGCGACGCGCTTGCACACCAGATAAACCACCAAACCAGGCTAACTGAATCTGATTATTTCTGAATGCAGAAATAGCGGCCGTATACGACTTAACCGGAATATATTGAACCTCAACCTTCAAGACTTGTTGAAGGTAACGTGCCACTTTATCAAAACGCTTTTGTAGTTGTGTCTCATCCTGGTCAGGAATCGCCGAGAACACAAAGGGTTTAGACTTGCCTGAGATAAACTCTGAACCCGTCTGTGCGCTAGCCGTTGTCATAAACAAAATAGACGTAAAGAAAAAAGACATAAAACAGCTTCTTATAAATAAAACTGACGCTTTACCCACTGAAAACCTGCTAAAAAAAATATTCATCATGTCTCTGTCATCCACCCATCTTTTATTCGTTAATCTTATATTCATTAATTTTTGCTCCTTCAGCCTTTGACCACTCGGCTTTTGACCACTCAACAAGTGCGTGCTTATCGCCTTTGAAAATTATACGCTCTGACTTCTTACTCAATTGGTAGTCATACATAGGGTCATAATAGTCAGATAATAATTTATTGATCCACACTTTATGCGCTTCAACACTTTCGGAGTCTTTTTGTATTTTCAGCGCGTCTTGCATCAAGGCTTTTATGATATTGGCGTTTTCGTTGCCCAGTCGTTTAGAAATTCTAGCTAAACTTTGCAGCAAATAATCTGAAAACAAGTCAAAGCCCTGCTCTTCACCATGCACCGATAAATAGCTCTGAGTCATGTCGATTACATAATCTTGAAGCACAATATCAATACGTTCATCTAAAGGCGTTTCGAGCACAATGATATTGCTTGCCATCAATGCATTACGAAAGATGTCAGGCAGGGCATTGCGTCCAATTAAACGACTTTCGTCCTCAATGTACACCGGCCCGGAATGTTGATGCTGTGCTTTCAATAGCGCAACAGAGAGTACGTTCTCAAAATCTATCTGACTAGGTTGCGGGCTTAATTGACGACCAAAGCTTGAGCCTCGATGATTGGCTAAACCTTCCAGATCAACATAATTAGGCGTGAGTTTTAACACCCGAGTTTTACCTGAGCCTGTGCGGCCACTAATCACTCTCAGTTGCAAAGCATCGACAGACTTAGTTAACTCATCTATCAGGAATCGACGCATGGCTTTCGAGCCACCGGTTACCAATGGATAATCCACACCGGCGTCTTTTATCCAAGCTTGCGTAGTACGCGAACGTAAACCACCCCGAAAACAATAAAGATAACCATCAGGGTGTTTTTTAGTAAATGCCAACCAACGCGCGATGCGTTGCGCTTTGGTTTCACCACCGACCAGTTCATTACCTAGCACAATGGCACTGTCCTGACCCTGTTCTTTATAGCGAATTCCCACCAAATGACGCTCTTCATCTGTCATCAAGGGTTCATTCACTGAATTCGGAAAAGCGCCTTTTTCAAACTCAACAGGCGCACGCACATCCATTAAAGGCACATCCTTAAGAAACAAGCTCAGGTAATCAGAGGTATTGGCACGAGAAGTCATATTTTTCAGGCTGTCTAGGTTTTTCTAACGAGATAAGGGCATGTTTAAAATCAATGCTGCGCAGTATAAAGAATCCAAAGCAATAAATATGCCCCTACACCGTCATTTTTCAAAGCACAAGGGGGCTTAAACCGTATTTAGCTAAATAGAGATAAGCTCACTAGCAATAAAGGTGAGCATAGATAAGAAAACTACAGGATTTGTGAAATCTGACAAGCAGCGTAATGCTATAAGTAACTTGTGCCTACAGCAACTAGCTAAACACCAAACCTTTATTAATGTGCTCATTAATATCGATGTCATAACTACCATTAATTAAGACATCCTTGATTAAATATGCCTGTTTGTCCCCTTGTTGATTTTCATCCGCTAAATTGATAATACGGCTTTGTAGTTTTTGCTTGTTAGCATCTAACTGCATTAATACTTTAGGTAAGCGTCGGTTCTTATAATTAGTGGAGATAACTATTCCCACTTGCCCATTGCGTAGCTCAACAATACTTCCCGGGGGATAGAGTCCAATACATTGAATAAACTGCAAAACCAATTTGTCATCAAAGTGCTTGCCACGCAAAGAGTACAAATGCCGCATGGCAGCCAGAGAGGATCTAGGAGGCTTGCCCCCATGTTTCGTGGTGAAGTTATCATAGAGATCAACAATGGCAATTATGCGGGTATAAAAGGAAATACCGACATCTTTCAAACCTCTGGGATAACCACTGCCATCCAAATGCTCATGATGACAATGCGCTACATCCGTCGCACCATTAAATAAAGAACGGTTAGACATTAAAATATTACGCCCATGAAGCGGATGACTTTTTAAGACAAGCTCTTCCTGCTCTGATAAATGGCGGTCTTTTTTTAATATATCAGGGGGGATTTTCATCTTGCCGATATCATGCAACAAGCCGCATAAGCCAATTTCTTTAAGCTCCTCCTCTTCCAAGTCTAAATAGCGCCCAAAAGCAACAGCGACAATCGCCACATTTAAACAGTGATCTGCAACATGGTTATCGACATTTCTAATTTTCCCTAACCACATAAGCGCGTCTGGATTACGTAAAATACTCTCCACACACCCTGCCACCGTCTGCTTGGCTTTTTCGGCATCAAATGCATTCCCTAAGCGCACTTCGTCGAGTACACTTTTGGTTAAACCACGGGCCTGTTTATAGACACCGCTGGCAGCCAGATGTTCATCTTCAACAGACACTTTATGAATGTAATGCTTGCGTGTTCGTGGTTGTGAGATGTTACGTTCTTCAGCCGGAACATAGACTTGTTGAACAGCATCGATATAAACAAAATGACAAAACTCTTGTACAAGATTGATATGGTCCATCGTTTCAACCAGAAAACCTTGCATCAGAAAAGGCGTATCTAACCATGGCCGGTCCAGCTCACTGATATACATGCCAATTTCCAGTGCCGCAACCGGGATCTGCCTTTTATTGCTTTCTTTCGTAATATAACCTTTACGAACCACTTGTTTTTTCATAGCTCAGCTTTCATTCCAAATGCAGATTTCGAGTTTCAATAAACATCATAAGCTTCTCTTATTTTAGCCGCTCTGCTCCGTTTATCTGAAATAATTTGTAATTTTGATCCGCGTTCCCAGCACAATCATCCATACTAAAGAGTGAACATTTTGTTCCTCATGTTAAATAAGTACATTTGGTTAAATCAAAATATCGGAATGAAACCACTAAATTGACACCTTAAGCATCAAAATAGTATGAAAACAGTAAATCTACAGGCGGACCAGTTAATAGATGATGCAATACAGTCCGGCGCGACCGCGCTTTACCTGAATTACTTGGATATATCATCATTACCTGAAACCTTATTCGAGCTGACACAGCTTAAAGAATTGAGCCTATCGGGTAATCAACTGAAGATTCTGCCAGAAAGCATAAGTAAACTAAAACATTTAGAGGTATTGGATCTTGCTGGAAATGCTCTGAAGCACCTACCCACGGAAATTGAAAAACTACTCCACCTGAGGCATCTGGATTTAGCCTATAACCATATAACAAACCTGCCTCAAGAAATTGGCCAACTTAAATTATTAAACTATCTTGACTGCTCCGCAAATCAACTGACACGCCTACCATTAGGTCTGTTTACTTGTTCAGAACTGCAAACGCTGCGATTAGGGGATAACGACTTGCAGCATTTACCCGAAGAAATCAGTCATTTATACCGCCTTAACACTTTAGACCTGAGCAATAATAATCTTGAAGATTTACCCCTAAGCATTTGTAAATTAAAACAAATAAATGAGCTACACTTAAATGGTAATTTACTCGACATTCCTTTTCATCTCCTCTCAAGTCTTGTTTATCAACCCGTAAAGTTACTCGAACACTTTATTGAGTTCAAACATGAATGCCAAAGAGAATTACAAGAAAAGCAGAAGAAATTACAGCAAAAACAGGCCTATGACGAGAAAGTCAGCACTTGGCAAACAGCACTTCACCAAATAGTTAGCGCCCAAAGTAAGCAAGAACAAAAGGATAATGAAATTCTGATAGCGGTCCCCCTGCCCTCGCCAGTTGCGCTATCAGATATTATCAGCCTATTAAATCACTTGAATCAGGAAATCGTGATCATCAATTACCTGGTCTTATCTCTTGAGGAGGTCGAGCACAAAAATTCTCTTGCTTTAATAGAGACGCTAAAAGGAATACAAGCAGACACCATCGCAAAAGATGGACTAGAGCATATTGTGTCGAAACTACCCGCCTTAACAAATGGGCCAAGCTGCTCTTTCATGAATCTGTCCTCTTCAGACAATAATCAAACAGCTTACTTGAAGTTTAGCTTAATTTGTAACGAGCCATTGACGTATACCTTCTATATTATTTATCTATCGCTGAAAGAGCTCATCAAAAAACACCCATTTGAAGTACTCACAAAAGATCAATCCGCTCTTTCTGAGGCACTGCATAGATACATTCAAGTAAGCATTGAACCATATAGTGATGAGTTGAAAGGCGGCAAAAATCACAAAGCAAACCAGATCAATAGAATTCCCCCATGCCTTATGCAGTTAGCTTCCATTAAACACACTTTTTAAACTCATGAAGATAGCTTTATAGCTTTTAAAAGTAAGCCACGAGCCCTTTAGGCTAAAGGCTTTCTAAAATTGAAAACAAATGTGAACTCCTATTTAAAATATTAGATTTCCTCCTGCTCTCGCCCTAAGCTGGATATTAGAAGCTCAACCCTATATGTAGTGGAGTAGGTCTATGTCAGTCAGAACAGGTGAAACAACTAAAATCTGGTTCAGAAGTGAACGATTCATGCATGTCAACGATCAGTGGTTTTTCTCAACGAGAGAAATGACTGAAGAGGGGCCTTTCACTTCCAAAGAAGATGCCGAAATGGAGCTCTTACTTTATATTCGTCACGTGAATGATAATTCATTCAAGAAAACAGCTTAACTTAAAAACACTATTCTCAGCCGCCCTCATTATTTGTTAGGTACAAGTTTAGTTAGGTACAAGTACAGTGCGCTATACTAAAGGCACTTAACTTGTTAGCCTGCCTAAAAATAAGAATGGGAGAATAGTTTGCTGTTAACTGGATTCAGTCTTGGCTGTCTAGCCGTAATATTTGTCATTGTACTTCGCGATTTTTGGCACCTACCCGTCGCAAAAGTGTTCTTGGCTCTGCTTATATCAGCGAGTGCTTACTTACTCAGAGACACAGTAAATCCAGAAATGAGGTGGTTAACAGGTGATATTATGACCCTTTTACCTGCACTCTTCTGGCTACTTTGCCAACTTGCTTTTTCCAGAAAACCCAAGCTAATCTCCATTTGGTCAGCTCTGGCAATCTACAGCTTCGTTGCACCAGCAGTCACCCGCCCTTTCGGAGCGCATGAAGCTTCCGATAGTTTACTACACATCCTAGGTGTTCAAATCCCGCAATTCTCTGAATATGCCCTTATCATTCACGGGTTATGGATACTACTTGCTAACTGGAAAGATGATTTAATTGCCAGTCGCCGTCAACTTCGGGGCGCATTGATCATTATCCTTGGAGTTGTTGGTTTGTGGGTCACCATCAGCATGAATACCGGCCATGGCTCATCGGTCGCGTTACCCTTCGTAACCAGTATAGCCTCTCTAATGACGGCTTATTTATTACTCAAAGGTCGGCAAGGGGTATTGCTTGGCTCTCAGAAAAAACTAAGTCCCCTTACCCCTGTTATTGAAGTTAGTGCCGAGGCCATTGCCCAACAGAAACAAAAGGACGAACTAAAAAAGCATGTCGCAATACTTGAGAGAGTCATGGACGAGGAAAAATTCTACCGGACTGAAAAACTCACCTTGGGCATGTTATCTCAAGAAATAGGCTTGCCTGACTACAAAACAAGAGCCTTGATTAACCAGACCTTCAAATATCGTAATTTTAATGATTACGTTAACCAACTACGAATAGAAGAAGCCAGTGATCGCTTAATTACTGAACAGGAAGAGCCCATTCAAAACATTGCTTTAGATGTAGGCTACCGGACCTTAAGCTCATTTAATCGTGCTTTCAAAGAAATACTTGATCAAACGCCTACAGAGTTTCGACAATCTAAATCGTGAAAAACATCTTTATTAGGCAATTAATTACTCAATTTGATCATTTAACTACTCATTTTGGCTGACTTTAATCTCTACTTAAACGTATCTCATTTTGGCAATTTAACTTATTTGTAATCAATAAGTTAAAGAAATTGCTTAGTCACTTATTAAACTTTGCACAATAGTTATGCAACAATTTGCATAGCGATTCTTTATTTTTGCTTATCGCATTCCTTTGCCTAGACCAAGCTAACTTATCTAAATTACCCCTCCTGACTTCTCAATACGCTAAACACTATTGAGAAGATCTCGTCGCTTTATATCAATAAAAAAAGCAGAAACAATAATAAGTAGGAGACCGCACATGAACATAAAACAAAACAAAGGCTTTGTATCAAAGGCCCTTCTTTGCACACTCATTTCAAGCTCGATTCTATTATCCGGCTGTAAAATCACCATTAAGGGTGATGATGATACTGAAGAACTTGTTCAATCTGCAATCGATCAGGTTGGTGACAACAACTCGGGTACAAGTGGGCCAAGCTGTGAAGAAACGAGTTCAACCTCTGGATATGTTTTCCCTTGTGATGCAATTTATGTTGCACCTGATGCCGCCGATGGAGATGATATTACAAATGAATTATTACTCGCGTTATTCGAAATAGCCGATGATTCCGTTGTCGTTCTCCCAGAAGGTAATTTCAAAGTATCTGAAACCATCGCTATTGCAGCCACAAATGGCGTCACCTTGACAGGTTACGGAATTAATGCCACTAAGCTCGATTTCACTGGCTCTACAGGTGATGACGGCATCCGTTTTGAAGGCGGTAATGATATTACTGCGCGCGACCTGGGGGTTTACGAGACCAATAAAAATGGCATTAAAGTAGTCGGTGCAAATGGTGTTTACTTAGCCTACACCGCAACAGTGTGGGAAGGCGACCTAGCCGAAAGCCAAGGCGCTTATGGCCTGTATCCTCTACAAAGCCAAAACATCCTGATGGAATACAATTACTCTCGTGGTTCAGCAGATGCGGGTATTTATGTCGGCCAGTCAAACAATATCATTGTTCGAGAAAATACTGCCAAGTACAACGTTGCCGGTATAGAGATAGAAAACTCAACCATGGCAGACGTCTATAACAACCTAGCGATCAATAATGCCGCAGGCATTTTAGCATTCGACTTACCAGGTTTAGAACAAGCCTATGGCGGCAATGTACGTATTTTCAATAATGAAATTTATGCGAACAATACCGACAATGTTGGCCATGGAGCGGTCAGCATTGCACCTCCAGGTACAGGCGTTCTGATCTTCGCTGTCAGTGATGTAGAAGTATATAACAACAACATCACCGATAATGATACCTCTGCTATTGAAGTCGCCAGTTACTTTATGGCTGATGCAGATATACCCAACTACCCGGCAAATTACGGTGCCACCATTGCTGATGGTTGGAATCCATTAATTAAGGGTATCAACTTGCATGACAATCTGATTGCGCGTAACGGAGATAACCCCGGCGGTACACTGCTACAAGACGTAATTGCAGGTTATTCTTCACCTTATAACTCAACCGGCATGCCTCAAGTATTCCCTGCGATTATTTATGATGGGATTGGAGAGTTGCTTTCTAATGCTGGCGCATTGGCTGACTTCAACTATTTGGTTGGCACTGACGCTTCAACCGACGGTGTCAATTACAACCCTTACGGCGCTGATGATCTGATCTGTGCAAATAGCAATATCAACGGCAACCCGGCTCCTAGCTATACCGATGTGAATACAGGTTTAGTTTATGGCACTAACCCTTTGGATGCATTTAATTGGGACGAAAATGGCAATCCGGCACCTTCATTATTAATCGATCAGATGGTCAATAATACGTTCTTGAACTGCTCTCTCAATCGTTTACCTGAAGCAGTTGTTACTTTTAAAGGCAAAACCTTTGGTTGTACCGGTGATGATTTATCAGAACCTGCATGCGCCCTTTAAGTTAACTTGCTAACTGTTTGTACTGGGTACCTCGCTTGTTCATATGAGCACGTGAGCTACCCGCAACATTAAGCCTATGATGAGAGTATTAAATCATGAACTTATCTAAATTGAGAAGTCTTGCGCTGAAAGGTTCAGTAATGGCATTAAGTATCTCACTGCTATCAGCCTGTGATGTTAAAATCATCGATGATGACACCGGTACTTCTTCAGGCGGTAATTCTGGTCCTGCCAGCTGTAGCACCCAAACTGAAGGGGTAAATTGGGGAGCACTGCTAACAGAAAACTGCTCAAAATTGTCTGACTATAATCTATTCGCAGATAGTACCGACCCAACAGCAAACCCGAACTCAGGCGGCATACCTTACGACCTTTCAACCGCTTTATTTACCGACTACGCCTCGAAATACCGCTTTGCTTTTATACCTGAAGGTGAGCAGGCAAAATACAGCAAACATGAAGTATTAGATTTTCCGTTAGGCACAGTTTTGGTTAAAACCTTTGCCATGCCTGATAATACTTCTTTTAGAGATGGCAACGAGTTAATCATCGAAACCCGTTTACTTATCCTACGAGAAAGTGGCTGGGTTGCACGCCCCTATTACTGGGAGACCACTAATGAGGCAACGCTAGCGATTACTGGCAAGTCAATTCCCAATATGACAACTGTACATAATGGTGAAGAGTTAAACTTTACCTATGGTGTTCCAAAAGCAAGCTCATGTACTTCTTGTCACTCCGTCGTACCGTTATTACAAGGCCCGGATGATACTCGCGAAGCTATCTTTAAACCGATTGGGCCCAAAGCACGCTTCTTAAATAACGACTACGACTACAACGGTACCATTGAGAACCAACTTGTATACTGGCAGCAGCAAGGAAAGCTAAAAGATCTTCCCAGTAACTTTGGTAATGTGCCTCAAGCACCCGCATTTAATGATCTCAGTGATCTGAGCCAATTAAGCGACGATGAACTGCATGATAATGCCAAAGCTTATTTAGACATCAACTGTGCACACTGCCACCGCTCTGAACTCACCTTACCTGAAGATCTTTATGCCGGACCTGCTGGCGGTAGTGGTTTACAAGTTGAATACAACCGTGCCTATGAAGATAACCCGACCAAGTTTGGTGCCTGCAAGATACCCGTTGCTGGTGGGCACTCTGACTATTCAGCTGATGTCGTCCCTTTAGATGCAGATGATTCATACTTGCTATTTCGTATGAGCACCACCGACGAAAGACACCGTATGCCTGAACTAGGTCGAAGTACCGTACATGCTGAAGGTGTCGCTTTGATTCGTAAGTGGATAAATAATTTGGCTGCGGAGTCCTGCTCTCCTACCCCATAAAAAACAACTTGATTGAAAGCTAATAATGAGTATTCCTAGCCTAGTACTCAAGCCAATGGAAGGCGGCACTTAGCCTACACGAACACGTTTCATGTAGGCTCTTTTTTGATTTAGACATAAAACATAATATTTTCACAATGATTAACAAAAAAATAAACTCGCACCCACTATGGGATTCGCCTATTTTTTCCCAAAAAAAACATGTTTATTTGTTTGTCAATTCTAGCCAAAAAATCATTCTCCTTTATAATCCTGCGCCTTCGTTAAATAATAGTATTCAGAGGTAGATTATTGATGGTTGTTTTTACTGCCAAAAACAAAGTAACGGGCGATGTATTTGTAGGTAGTGCTCGTGATAGCGTCGAAGAACATTGGGCTCGACTCATCGTATTGGCAGAAGAAGGCGGCACCGGCGAATTACTCGATGCTATTCGCGAACACGATACAGAACAATTTGAAGTTGAAACTTGGGATTATGCAGATACTGCAGCCGAGTCCCGCGAATTGATCCGTGATGCCAGTGAACAACTTAATGCGAAAATGATCAAGACAGGTAGAGCACCTGTTGCACCCGTAGTTAAGGCGCCTTCAAGAAAGAAAGCAGAAAATGATGAAGATAATATTGGTGTAAGCCAAATCGACGGAAGTACAGAGACCAAAAGTACAGAAACAACGAACACAGAAACGGTCTCATCCATCAGGCAAATGCCGCCATCGTCCCGATCTGTGGCAGCTGACGCTATTCTCGCGAAAAAGAATGAAGCTTTACAGAAGCAAGTTCAAGAGAAACGAGCGGCACAAACAGAGCACGGCCAAGTCACCAGTATCGACATCAACACTTATTTAGCAAACAAAGAAGCGGAACCTGAAGAAAACAAACCCGAACCCACCCTTCTGCGTAAGACTGAGTCAACCAAAGTAGCAGAAGACATGAAGTCGGTGATGGTTCGTATTGAAATGCAACGTAAGAAAAACCGCCTAAGCAAATCCACTGCCGCCGCTAAAAAAGCCAAAATTGCTAAAAAAGTAACTCAGATTGGGCAAGCCAAAAAGACTACCGCAAGCTCTAGTCAATTGACATCTACCCCAACAAGCCATACAGAAATACCGCCTGAAACCAGTGCAGACATTGCTGAAAGAGAAAGAAAAATAAAAGAGGCGATGGAGCAAGAACGCATATTGAGAGTAGCAGAACGAGAGGCTGAATTTGTATCTGAAGCAAAAAACATGGCTGGTTTGTTAGCACGTATGGATGAAAGAACAACAGTAAAAAATCGCCAACGACGCCGTAGATAAACACTAAGATACAATAAACCTGCTAGGCTTTTAAACCGCAAAATACTTCCTATTCTGAAAGTATTTTGCGTAGCATCAATTATTACTTATCAATACTCTACTGCCTGATTCACAAAATGCGTAAAAGTCCTTTCCTACATTTTGAGAGTGACTAGCAAGCGAAGCCTAATATATATACACTTCAAACTGGAGAAAGGATGCTCAACTCCCCTGCCTTATTCAGGCCTAGCACGTTTTGCAGCCCTTCAAGTTTATGCTTTATATAATGGAACTACTATGAGAGTGCTTATATCTTTCTTTGTATTAGTCATGCTCGGAATTTCAGGTTGTTCGACTGTTACAAAACCCACAACAAATAAAATTGATACCCAGGCCCAAATCAGCCCAACTCTGTCACAACAGACAGCTAAAGGACTAAAACGAAAAGTAGCTATTGCGCGTTTCTCAAACGAAACCAAACACGGCAATAGCTTCCTCTTGGACAATAAAAACGACCGCATCGGCAAGCAAGCAATGGATATACTTTCTGCACGCCTAAGCGAAACAGGTAAATTCATCATGTTTGAGCGTACCGACCTCGACAAAATTAATGATGAAAAGACCTTAAGTAATATAACAACAGAGGTAATCGGCGCAGACTATCTAATTGTCGGCTCAGTCTCAGAATTTGGCCGTACTGCTAGCAGTGAAGTCGGTATTTTTAGTCGTAACAAAAAACAAATTGCACAAGCAAAGGTTAATGTGCGTTTGATCGAGGTCAAAACAGGCCAGATCATATTCTCTGAAGAAGGCTCAGGTAAAGCTGAGTCTGAAGCCAATACTGTCTTTGGTGTTGGCGAAAAAGCAGCTTACAACACCTCACTTGATGACAAGGCGCTGTCATCAGCCATTTCAAAACTAATTAGTAATTTAATGGAAAACCTTCTTGATAAACCATGGCGCTCTTATGTCCTTGAAGAACAAGAGGGTTTGTTCATTATTGCAGGTGGAGCGAGCCAAGGCATAAACGTGGGAGATGAATTCGCTGTACTAAAGCAAGGAAAAAAGATAAAAAACCCTCAAACTGGCATCATGATCGAGCTACCAGGTAAAGATATTGGACAACTTCAGGTTGTTCAAACATCAGGCTCCGGCCAAAATGAAATATCTCTTTGCGAGCTGACTAAGGGTGATTTAACAGGCTTAGATTTTAGCAGCTTATACATTCAAGAGAAGAGGGTAAATTAGATGAATAAACTATACATTTTTTTATTGTCATTCCTGTTAACAGCTTGCGGTAGCTATCAATCGGTCACGCAATCTGAAGAAGCTGCTTTCATTCAGTTTATGGGCAAGCCACAACTACTTGAGTTATCTATTGATGGAGCAGTATTTGGAAAACTAGGGTCAGATTTCGAATCATTTAATTTAAATGGAGAAACGGCTACCCGAATCCAGTTATCGCCCGGCTCACATGAAATAAAGCTAAGTCGTGAAGGAAAAACTATTATACATAGAAAAATTTATCTATCTGAAGGCAATATCTTTGAGGTCAACCTTCCATGAAGAATATGTTATTAGTTCTACTTTCAGCCACTCTCTTAGCGGCTTGTGCCACTAAGCCGCCTCCACGCGTTTATTGGGGAAACTATTCAGATAGCTTATATGAGCTAAAGAAGGAGCCCTCTGCTCAGACTCTATCAACCCACAAACAGGAATTGGAAGAAATTATTTCAAAGTCAGAAACATGGAAAATATTACCGCCACCCGGTGTTTCTGCTGAATTAGGCAAGCTTTATTTAGAAGCTGGTGATAAAGAACAAGCAATTCAACTGATCAAACAAGAAGCATTTAACTACCCTGAATCTCAAACATTAGTTGCTCTGCTGCTTAGAAGTATGGAAGAACAAAAGGAATGATCACTACAAAAATGACTACGATTAAGGTAGTAGCACGCCTTAAAACACTATTAGTTTTAGTCGCAACAGCCTCAATTTTAAGTGGGTGCGCTACTCGAACTCATTACCTCACGAAACAAGAAGCCTTCCCGGCCATGTACGACCAAAAACCATTATCAATCTTGGTCGTACCTATAGTAAACGATAGCACAGCAGCCGATGCAGGCGATATTTACGCTTCAACAATCGCCCCATATTTAAGCTATGGCGGCTACTATGTTTTGCCGATAGAAATTACCACGGCGCTGTTAAGAGCAGAAGGTATTCAAGATGGACACCAATTACTTGACGTGCCCCCTGAGAAACTAGGAGTGATGTTTGGTGCAGACGCTGTTCTTTTTGTAAATATTACTGAGTGGGATACCAACTATCGTGTCTTCGGAGGCAATGTTACCGTTGCAATAGGCTTCGATCTAAAATCGACTAAAACAGGTGAGAGCCTTTGGTCTTATAAGGTTAGGCAAGTGACTAACACCTCTGGTGACTCGAATAATGGAGGTCTACTTGGCGCGATTATCGTAACCGCGATCAAAACCGCGACACAAGACTATATACCCATTGCCAAGCAAATAAATAACATTGCAGTCAGAACCCTTCCACTTGGATCCTATCACCCCTTTCACAACAAGGATCAGCTGTTTAAAAACGTTCATCCGGACCTGATAGGCGCAGCTGCTAAACAGTAAACCCAGCTTATGAGTTTTGATGAGGTTTAAGCATAGTAAGTGTTTAACCCTTTTTTATGCGCTCTTATAAGGATAAGAATTGAAATCAAGGCTTAATCACTTGCTGATATGCTTTAAGCGCCCCAAGCGCTTTATCACGACCTGGCACTTGTGCTTCTCTTTGATAATGCAAAATAGCACCGCGTAGATAACGGAGATGTTCCGGGTTATTTTTATCCCACATATCCCCGACCTCAGAGATAATTTCTCTTTTATCGAGCTCTTTAGCTGAACTAACATGCATCACTTCATAGTGGCGCCCCTTTTCTGACACCAGCGCCTCATCGATCAGTGTCAGCGCGTGACTACGCATAAATTCTCTAACGTCATAACTGCCTCGGGTCGGACAGACGATGTAATCAATATGATGTTCTGTGTGATTGGCTATCATCTGCCCCATCACCCTCATCACATTGTTTCCCGTCACTCCTGCCAGAATAACTAAATGACGATAATTCTCTGAAAATTTCAACTTACCTACATCTTCGGTGAGCACTTCATAATCAAGAACATTAGCGCTTTCTTGCTGAAATGTGCGTAGATCATGCGTAAGAGATTCTGTGATATGGGGGACCTGATCGACAAAATACACTTTGGCCGACATGGGTAGCTGAAGTAACTTCATGCCTAAATAACCATGATCACAACAACAGTCCCAAAGGCTGTCATAAGGATGAGTCAATTGCGTCCGTTCAATCATTGAGATAATTAACTCTAAACGCGGACCTAAATTTTGAACATTGCTCTTATGAATCGTGCTCATTGATCCGCCGTAATATTAATAGTCACCTCAATACCTACAGTTTCGCCCTTGCGATTAGCTATCGTGAGTTGATAAGCATTTTGTTTACATATTTGCTGACAAATAGACAAACCTAAACCTGAGCCCTGTTGATTGGTTTTACCCCGTTTAAAGCGTTCAAGAATATGCGCCAGTGCGTCTTCACTCATGCGAGGACAAACATTTTGTATCACCATTTTTTCTTTAGAAAGTATACATTCTACAAGTGTATTTACCGAAGCGTAACGACAGGCATTATCCAATAAATTTCGAATCAAAATACGCAATAGTGTCTCATTAGTATGCCAAGTACACTCCTCGTGGCTTTGTAACTTAGCGCAGCTGGCATCGAAACCTAAATTTTGACAAACTTCATGAATCAATTCATTACAAACATCATTCACACATATATCTTTAGATACTTCTGCATCTTGCCCTGCATCCAAGCGACTAAGGATCAGGAGCTGCTTTACCATATGAATCAGCCGCTCTATGCCTAATAAAGCCTTATCTACAAAGTCAGTTATTTGAGCTGAATCGCTAATTTGCTTCACATTTTGTAAATGTACTTTCGCTATCGCAAGAGGTGTTCGAAGCTCATGCGCGGCATCAGCCGTAAATCGTCGCTCCCGCTCAGAAGCCTCACTGACGCGCAGAAACAAATTATTCAACTCTGCTACCATACGCTTTAACTCAAGAGGATAATCTGCCTTATTAAGCTGACTCAAGTTCTGGTAACTTCGGCCTTTCAATTCACTTGATATTGTACGTAGAGGTTCAAGACCACGCTGAATAATCCACCCTAATACTATTATCAAAAAGGGCACGATCACCAAGGTTGGCCAAGTGGTATTCCAAGCAATTTCATTCGTTAATTCCGTCCGAACATCTTCGCGCTGGGCTACGCGGATCCAAAAACCTAAAGCTTCATCCTGCAAGGTAAAACTTCGCCAGTTTAAGTCATTTTGAAGCAGGGTTTGGTAACCTCGCTGCACCAAACTAAATTCCTGAGGTAGAGAAGAATGATTTTCAAAAAATAACTCACCCTGAGAGTTCCACATCTGAAAAGCGAGCTTCTTTTCATACTTATGACCGAAGTCATCATATTCTTCATGTCCGAATACCTTGGATAAAAGTTGTTCATCCAGATAATTTAGCCTAGGTGTAACGGTTTGACTATCTTGCTTCAAGCTAGCAGCAATTACGGTTTGTAATATGCGTCCCATTTGCGCCAGCTCTGCGTCAAATAACTCTTCTACCTGCTCTTGGGATTCATGAAAATTAAGCGCCGCACTGATCCCCCAAACCAAAGATATCAGTGAAATAATGGCAATTAATAAGAATTTCTTGATCGATGAAATATTCAACATCAGCCTACCTTGTTCATGTAATCTTATAGCCCACACCGCGAATGGTTTCGATCACCCCTGCACCGATTTTCTTACGTAAGTGATGCACATGTACCTCTATGGCATTACTGTCTAAATCTTCTGACCAGCCATAAATAAGCTCAGTCAGTTGGTCTTTGGATAAAACCCTTCCTCTATGGATCATCATTTCATTTAAAACAGAAAATTCTTTAGGTGATAATTTAATCTCGACTTCACCCCGAAAAACCTGATGAGCATCTGGTAATATGTGTATATCACCGACTTTAAGTTCAGCATGACTTTCACCATGCGCTCGCCTGACCAAAGCCCGAATCCGCGCCTTCAATTCTTCCACATCAAAAGGCTTAAGTAAGTAGTCATCAGCGCCTTTATCCAGACCTTTTACCTTATCGGTAATTTGATCGCGCGCGGTCAACATTAATACAGGAATAGCATTATTAGACTCGCGTATTTTCTGTACTACCTGAAAGCCTGAGATACCCGGTAAACCGATATCAAGCACACAAAGATCAAATTGCTCACACGAAAGTGCATGAAGAGCATGCTCCCCGCAGTACACAACATCAGCATTAAACCCTGACAGAGACAAACTTGTGACAATACCATCAGCCAGTAACTCATCATCCTCGACCAGTAAAATACGCATTACTCAATCCTGTTAGTCTTTACACGACATTAGAATTAATCCCGCCCTGAAGCTTATATATTCTTTTATCTAACTTAAGGTTAGCTTAAGTTTCGAATGTTTTAATAGCTTAAATCATAGAAAAGGCTGCCTAAATGAAACAAATAACACTGACTCTTAGCCTCGTATTCATGTGCTTCTGTTGCGCCTCTGTACTGAGCTATGCGTCTGAGCCAATACCCCTAGACTCTCTACCAAGTAGTCAGGGTGATATTTCATTTAGCGACTATAAAGGCAAGGTGGTCCTACTAGACTTCTGGGCCTCCTGGTGCGGACCTTGTCGACAGTCGTTTCCCTGGATGAATTCTATGCAGGCCCGCTATGCAGAGCAGGGTTTAGTCATTCTGGCAATCAATTTAGACCAGGATAAGACTGATGCGGCAGAATTCTTAAGTGATGTGCCCGCTAAATTCAAAATTATTTATGACCCAGAAGGTGACAGTGCAGAAAAAATGGACCTCATGGGCATGCCAATGTCTTACTTGATAGACCGAAATGGTCAGTTACGTCATAACCTAATTGGCTTTAACAGTCTTAAAAAAACACAACACGAAAATCATATACGCACATTGCTTAATGAAGTACAGAGGTAACAGAAGATGATGAATAAGGCCTATTTACGCACTATCCTTTTGATCGCTATTAATAGCCTATTTATAAGTGCGTGCTCTGACCTAGGCGTTAAACCCTGGGAGCGAAACATTCTCGCGCATGATGAAATGCAACTCAATCATGACCCGGTCGAAGCGGGTCTGGATGATCATATTTATTTCAGTAAAGAAGCCAGTAGTGGCGGTCGAGGGTTCGGAGGAGGAGGCTGCGGATGCAATTAGTCAAGCAAAAAAACGGCAATACTAATCAAGCCGATCAGAGTGAAGATAAACAGCTTATGACACATAAATTCAAGAAAATAACCCCGGCTCTAGCGGCCGCTAGCTGCAGTTTATTAGGTGCTGGCGACACGCTTGCAAAAGACGAAACCGGCACCTGGAATTTTGATGTCGCGGCACTTCTTTATGCCGAATCTGATGACAGAGTTCAAGCAGCCGAGCCTGTTTTTAATGCGACTAAAACCTATGACGATGGCGAAATTCTTAATTTCAAAGTGGTCTTTGATACGCTTACTGGGGCATCACCAAACGGTGCCACACCCAGCGATCAAGCTCAGGTTTTCACCCAACCTTCCGGCAAAGGTAGCTTCACAACAGCGACTAACGAGCGACCGATTGATGACACCTTCCAGGATACCCGAGCTGCAATTTCAGCCAACTGGAGCGCACCAATAAACCGTGACTGGGCATATAGTACGGGAGCTTATGGCTCGAAAGAGTATGACTATTTGTCTTTAGGGATCAACGGTGCAGTTAAACGTTATCTAAACCAAAAAAATACTGAGCTGAGTGTTGGTCTTTCTTTTTCAGCAGACACTCTTGAGCCAGAAGGCGGACACCCGCTAGGGCTGAGTGAAATGCCACATAAATCCTCATCGGCTTTTGATACAGAATTCGCAGCAAGTCGTGAAGGTAGCTCAGACACCAAGACCATCATTGACGCTGTGTTTGGTGTGACACAAGTAATTAGCCGCAATACCATCATGCAGTTCAATTACGGTATAAGTCTGTCAGATGGGTATTTAAATGATCCCTTCAAGATCCTGAGTGTGATTGATGATACCGCGGGAGCAAACTTTGGTGGCAATCTTAAAAATACAGCCGCCACGGCTGAAAACATCTACCTTTATGAAGCCCGCCCTGATTCAAGAATGAAACACAGCTTCTATTGGCAAACCAAGTATGCGCTGAACAATGGCGACGTCATAGATGGCTCTTATCGTTTCATGTTGGACGACTGGGGCATAAACTCTCACACCCTAGACTTTCGATATCGTTGGGCGCTAGGCGAGTCTTATCTGGAACCTCATTTACGCTATTACATGCAATCAGAGGCTGACTTTTATAAACCTTTTGTCTCATCAACTGAATATAATGCGGGCGCACCCACATTCAAAGAAGCAAGCTCTGATGAACGTTTAAGTGAAATGGACGCGATAACAGTCGGCCTAAAATATGGCTGGAAGTTTGCTGACGATCAGGAAGTGAATATGCGTGTCGAGTATTATTTACAAAGTCATACTGGAGATAATGGCTTTGGTAAACTGAGTCAACAAGATTTATACCCAGATAGCCAGGCAGTCATCTTTCAGATAGGCTATTCTTTTTAAAAACATAAAGATAAGCTGACTTAAAGAAATACGCTATGAACCCACATATGAATCTGGCAAATCACACTTCACCTGTTTTAAGCGGTGAAGTACATAATGGCACACCCTCCTGGATAGGTACTTTTCAAGCCATGGCGAGTGATTGCCAAATTCTTATTGAGGGCGCGACCAAGCAGCATGCACATAACTTATTAACGCTTGCGACAAAAGAAGCCTGGCGGATAGAACAGAAATATAGCCGTTATCGTGATGATAATATCATGACCAAAATAAACACCCCTAATGGCTGTGATCTCGAAGTTGACTTCGAAACCAGTGCTTTACTAAATTTTGCTGAGCAATGCTATCAACTCAGTGATGGTTTATACGATATCACCATAGGCACGCTTCGAAGAGTTTGGAATTTTGATGGAAGTGATCAGGTGCCCACTTCCCTGCAAGTTCAAGAGGTCTTGCAGGATGTTGGCTGGCAGCGGATTCAGTGGGCTTCACCCAGACTAATACTCCCTCAAAACATGGAGCTAGATTTTGGCGGCTTTGGAAAAGAGTATGCCGTCGATAAAGTCACTCAGATATTAAAAATGGCCTGTCGCGGGCTTGGAGAAATATCATTGCTCGTTAATTTTGGCGGAGATTTAGCCTGTTCAGGACCTCGCTTAAACGGCCAGGCCTGGAAAATAGCCGTTGAAAGTAGTAAAAAAGAGCACGCCGTAGCCGCTTATGTGCAATTAAGCCAAGGCGCAATTGCCACGAGTGGCGACGCCAGACGCTATTTACTCAAAGATAATATTCGCTATAGTCACATTCTTAACCCCAAAACTGGGCAGTCTGTGATTGACGCACCACGGGCTGTTTCCGTCGCGGGTAGCAGTTGCATGCAAGCAGGAATGATATCGACACTCGCTCTGCTACAGGGAAAAAATGCTGAGTCTTTTCTCAAAGCACAAGATATTCAACACTGGATACAAGATTAATTCTGAAATCACCTAAAAGGATTTAAAACATGTCAGAACAATTCACAGCCTTATCAGAAAAGCACATTAGCTTCATTCAGCAACAAGCTATTTTTTTTGTAGGTACCGCAGCCGATGGCGGCCTTGTCAACGTATCACCCAAAGGCATGGATAGTTTCAGGGTTATCAGCCCCACTAAAATCATTTGGTTAAACCTAACTGGCAGCGGTAACGAAACAGCCGCACATTTATTAGAAAATGCTCGCATGACGGTCATGTTTTGCTCGTTTGATAAACAGCCCCTTATTCTTCGCCTGTACGGTTCAGCTAAGGCCATACACCCTAGAGATGCTAAGTGGGATGAGGCTCGTTCTTATTTTCCTGAACATGTCGGCACACGTCAGTTTTTTGAATTAGACTTATCGCTCGTGCAAACATCATGCGGTTATGCCGTGCCATTATTTGACACTAAAAAAGAAAGGCCCACCTTACAAAAATGGGCTAAAAATAAAGGGCAAAGGGGTATTGAAGATTATTGGAAAGAAAATAATCTGCGTAGTCTAAATGATAAAGAAACAAACATTTTTTAAGCCTTAGAAACAGCCCTTAAGCAGAAATCTTGGATATTTGAAATTAATTCACTTTGGTCAATGTCCAAAGAGCCTGGCGTCTTGGCACCAATCGGGCCCAGTAGCGTTTCTGCTAAAACGCCGACTAAGGCAGAAGAAGATATTTTTGTATCTTGGCTAAAAAACTCACCTGCCTTAATTCCCTGATCAATGAGCCCTTCAAAAATATCGGCATAAGCACGACGATAACTCAGACGCTCAAACTCAATTATCGGATCAACAGGTTCAGCGATCAAGGCATAGGCTAATTTATGGCCTGCAATAGCCCGCTCGGAAAAAATCGCTATCGCATTTAATAGGCGTTGCTTACAGGAAAGCTGGGAATCTTCTGGATATGCCGCTAACGCTACCTGACGAACCTCTTTTTCCGTGCCTTTTCGAAATACTGCTGAACATAACAGCGCCTTTGAGTCGAAATACTTGTAAACAGTACCAATCGCAACTTCAGCACGTTCAGCCACGGCTGCAATCGTGAGATTTTTGAAACCGCTATCGGAAACAATGGCAATGGCAGAGTTAAGCAATAAAGCATGCTGCGCTTTTTTTCGCGCTTCAGTTTTTTCTGTCGGTCGATAAGACATACATCAAAAGTCCATTTTATCTCAATTCTAATTTTTCTTAAGTACACTACAAATATAAGGGCTAGTCTAACGGAAAAGCCCCTCATTGACTATTTTTTCAACACATGCTTCAATGAGAAACAAGAAGTGAACAGCAATTCACTTTATCTCCCTCATTACATCGGTGGCTGGATATGACAAATAACAAATCAAGATATGAGCAGAGCGAATTCTCCCCTAGTAATCAATTTTGGGCAGAAACACACCAGATAAAAAATCAAGCACCAGCGCTTGAAAACTACAACCTCTACCAAGAAGACAGCAGCCTTAAAGAAGCGGTTATCACCCACCATGGCGCTTGGGCAAACGAGTTTCTTTCTCAGTTTGGTACTAAATGTGGCTCAGCAGAGGTCATTGAGTGGGGTTTTCAAGCCAATGAAAATAAACCCGTTTTGCATACCCATAACCGGCACGGTGAGAGAATCGATGAGGTTCGTTTTCATCCGGCTTATCACCAGCTAATGAACCTGTCGATGGTAGAAGGTATTCACTCTTCCCATTGGTTATCACCCAAGCCAGGTGCCCATGTTGCCCGTGCGGCAAAATGTTATTTGATGACCCAGGTTGAAGCGGGCCATGGCTGCCCAATCACCATGACGTCTGCCGCTATTCCAACACTTCGCCGTCAAAAAAATCTGTTTGAACTCTGGGGGCCGAAAATCATGCACCAGAGCTATGATCCTAGAAACATCAGCCATGAACTAAAAGATAGCGTCACCGTTGGCATGGCCATGACGGAAAAACAAGGCGGCTCTGACGTTAGACAAAACAGTACACGGGCATTCCCTATTGGACAAGAAGGGCCTGGACAAGCCTATGAACTTATCGGGCACAAGTACTTTGTTTCTGCCCCAATGAGTGATGCATTTTTGGTACTGGCTCAAACGCCCTTAGGCGTTTCTTGTTTTCTGGTTCCTAGATGGCGACCTGACGGCACAAAAAACCCGATCCAGGTTCAATGTTTAAAAAATAAAATGGGCAATGTTTCAAATGCCTCAAGCGAGACTGAACTCAGAGGCGCACAAGGTTGGTTAGTCGGTGAAGAAGGACGAGGTGTATCTGCTATTCTTGAAATGGTCGCCATGACACGCTTTGATTGCATGGTTGGCTCATCCAGCCAGATGAGACAAGCGGTTGCGCAAGTCACACACCATTGCCACTATCGCTCTGCTTTCGGTAAAAAATTGATAGATCAGCCTTTAATGCAAAATGTATTAAGCGACCTAATTATTGAACAGGAAGCTGCGACAGCTTTTAGTATGAGACTCGCCAGAGCACTAGACCAGAATGAAGAAAATAAGCATGAAAAGCACTTAGTCCGAATGGGTACAGCTATTGGTAAATACTGGATTTGCAAACGGGCGCCTGGCCACGCTTATGAAGCAATGGAATGCATTGGCGGTAGTGGCGTCATGGAAGATTGCATCATGCCGAGACTGTTCAGAGAATCACCGATCAACACTATTTGGGAAGGAAGTGGCAACGTACAATGCCTGGATATGTTGCGTGCGATGAATCGAAACCCTGAATCCTTAGACGCATTTATGAAAGAGATTCATTTCGCTGAAGGTAAGCACTTACTAATGGATAAGGCTTTGTCAGATCTAAAGTCTGAACTTGAAAACTCAAGTAATATTGAATATCGATCACGTACAATTGTTGAAAAGATGGCTCTCGCCTTTCAGGCCGCTACCCTCTTGCAATACGGAAACGACGAAGTCGCAGATGCGTTTTGCCAAGCACGTTTAAAAAATAAGAATAATGGTTGGGTTTATGGTACTCTGCCCGACGGTATTGATTGCGGCTCTATCATTCAACGAGCCCGACCATGCTAACTAATTATAAATGTCACGTATTTCTAGCGCTCTGCTGTTCAGTCGCAAACTAAATACCGGCACAAATAAGGAGCGTAAATATGTCTATTACACATGAAGTTGACGAGATAATTACCGTCGATGAAAGCATTGAAAAAGGATATTTCTACCTCGAAAATCGCCAATTCCATGGTCCTTTTGACACTGAAGCAGCTGCATCTACAGCTGCCTTAGAAAATTGCCAACTCACTTCACCCGGTGAATGTCGTGCAATTTATCATGGCTCCGTAAAACGGAATAATGAAACGAATTTAAATGAACCAATGACAGACATGCGCCAGACTGCTTCAGTCGAAAGCCCAAGTTTAAGCATTGAGCAAACAGAGGCCTGCGCCTCAGAAAGCGATGCATAGTCTTTTAATCACACTCATAGTCATTTAAAATTAAACATACAAACCTGTAATAGCAGGTTTGTATGTTTCCCCCTTCTGATAACATTAGACCTGAATAGATAGCATTAATGAATATGCGAGACCTTTTGCACGTTTAATAAATAAACTATGCCTAGCAACAAAACGCCCTCATCAAACACTAAAACTTTCTGGATATTAAGACCTACCAGCTTAAAGATACTCGCGGTGCTCATTCTCTGTTGTATTAGCGCACTGATTTATCTGGATGCGCAGGTACGTTATAAATTTGAAGGCAAGCGATGGGCCTTACCTGCCAAAGTATATGCGCGCACCCTAGAAATATACGAGGGCAAAGCACTAAACTTAAACAACTTACAGCAAGAGTTAACACTCTTGAACTATCAAGCCGTCGCAAACATCGAGTCACCTGGCACTTACCATGTCACAGGCAACAATATAGAGATATTTTCTCGTACCCATAGCACACCAAATGGTAAACAAAATGCCGTGCATTTTCAGTTCTCTCTCATTAATGATGTGGTCCAGGATCTGGCGAGCACAAACCAGACGCCTTCAAGCCTTTATACCTTGGAACCCTACAAAATCGGCGGTATTTATCCCCGAATAAAAGAAGAACGGATCCTGCTGCCTTATGAAGATTTTCCTAAAGCATTAAAAAGTACCTTGATCGTCACCGAAGATAGAGATTTCAAGGTTCATATTGGCCTTTCTCCCTTATCAATAATACGAGCTGCCTGGGCAAACCTTAAGGCTGGTAGGGTCGTACAAGGGGGCAGCACCTTAACCCAACAGTTAGTGAAGAACTTTTACCTCAGTCGAGAGCGTTCTATAACACGCAAAGTCAATGAAGCCTTGATGTCGTTATTGCTAGAAGCTCACTACGACAAGCAAGACATTCTTGAAACCTATATGAATGATATTTTCTTAGGTCAGTCTGGTGCCTTAGCGATTCATGGCTTTGGCGCGGCGAGTTATTTCTATTTTGGAAAATCAATCACAGAGTGCGACTTGCCAGAATTTGCCTTATTGGTTGCCATGGTAAAGGGCCCTTCTTACTACAACCCTCGTCGTTTTCCTGAGCGGGCGATTAAGCGACGTAATCTTGTGTTATCCCTTTTAAGAGATGAGCAGGTTATTTCTCAAAGTGATTATCAGGTTTTTAGCAAAAGTGACTTAGGAGTGGTATCCAAACCCAGAAAACAGACTAATCGCTTCCCAGCTTTTATGGATTTAGTTAAACGTCAGCTACAAAGTGATTACGATGATGAAGACCTGCGCACTGAAGGCTTACACATATATACCACCTTAGACCCGCAAATCCAGCTTCATCTTGAGCATTCAGTCCAAACTCAAGTCAACAAACTCGAACGCATTAAGAAGTCTCCAATGTTACAGGCTGGCGCAGTTGTCACCGCTGCAGGTACGGGCGAAGTACTTGCATTATTAGGTGACCGGCAAACTCAGCTCAACGGTTTTAACCGTGCACTGGACGCCAATAGATCTATTGGCTCTCTCATTAAACCCGCGATCTACCTCAGTGCTTTAGCACAGCCGGAAAAATACAATTTAGCGAGTTTACTCTCTGACCAAGCCTTTAAAGTTGAGTTTGAAAATGGTCAAACCTGGATGCCACAAAATTTTGATCATAAAGAGCATGGTGATATACCCTTACATCAAGCCTTATCCAAGTCATATAACTTATCAACGGCTCGCTTAGGTATTGAGCTGGGCATACCGGCTGTACATGAAACAATACGCAAACTGGGCATTGAGAAAACGCTTAACCCTTACCCTTCGTTATTCTTGGGGGCGCAAGCCTTATCTCCCTTTGAAGTCACTCAACTTTACCAAACGATTGCCAGCAACGGCTTCAATATGCCGCTGCGAGCCATTAGAGAAGTAAGCAATAGTCAGGGAGAAACACTCTCCCGCTACCCGTTTAAGATTGAGCAAGTCCACTCACCCGAAGCTATCTTTTTGCTTCATCACGCCCTACAGGATGTAATGCGCTCTGGAACAGGTCGCTCGGTCTATCAACAATTACCCGATGCCTTACATGTTGCGGGTAAAACTGGCACCACCAATGATAACCGAGACAGTTGGTTTGCTGGATTTTCAGGGGATTACCTTGCTGTATTTTGGTTAGGCAGAGATGATAATAAACCAACGAATCTTACTGGCAGCTCAGGCGCCTTAAAAGTATGGACTGACTTTATTAAACGTATTCCCCAATATCCAATTTCAATGGTGAAACCAAAACAGGTATCGTATTATTGGTTTGATAAACAAAGCGGGAAACGCACCAACAAAGAGTGTCGTGGCGCTGAACCTTTACCAATTTGGGGGAGTGTAGACCACCTGGATTTTCAGTCCTGTCAGTCTGGGTACTCTTCTATTAGCGGCTGGTTTAAATCATGGTTTTAGTAAAAGCCTCTTTATCCTTAATCGTTGTCATCGGATTTTTCTTACTAAGTGCATGTAGCGGCTATTCCATTAAACCAGTGCCTGTTTCCAAACCAGGCATCATCCCTGCGCAAAGCACACCGTCGAAACCAGCATCCCCTCTCCCTCTCTCCATATCAGGAGAAGCAGGAGATGCAAAAACTGAAACAATTAAAGAAATTGAGAAACCGCATTTCATCGAAAAAAAGGCGACCAAGCTCGAACTAAAAACGCCCTCCCCTACTATATCTATTATTGAAGTATTAATTGCTAAGGCCCAAAAAGCTATCGATCTACAACAATGGTTACGTGCACAACGCAGCCTTGAACAAGCTATACGCATTTCGCCTTCTGAAGCGCAGGTATTTTTCCTCTATGGCATCATCTATGAAGGCCTGAGCATTCCAAAGCAAGCTGAACAGATGTATCGACGCGCCATATTCTTAGCCGGCGAGAATACTAGCATTGCCCAGCAAGCCAAAGAAAACCTCACTAAACTCCCGCTATCTGAAAAAATGCAATAAGCTATACAAGACCTTCTGACTATTCCCTCTCGTCTTGATATATATCATATTCGTTACTCTCATCGCATGATAAATTTTTATCTACACTCAAGCAGGAGATTCTAGATGTATATTGATGAAACAATCGTCGCAGGTTTAGCCGTTATTCTTGGCACAATTGGTGTTTTTGGTGGTTTCGCTTACTTCGTTTATAAGGATCAGCAGAAGCACAAAAATACCAAATAGAGCAATTAACTGTATTCACTCAGTTATTGTTTCTGGTAGCTGATAGCATTTTTTTTCGTGAGTCACTGGGCAAATAAAAGACAATAAACACGATACTAATTGCAGGTCGGGTAGCACTGAAGCTTCACCTACCTCGCCTCCAGATCCATACAGACGATCGCCGATGATGGGTTTACCAATGCCCGCCAGATGTTTTCGGATCTGATGTTTTCGCCCCGTTTCCAAAAGTAGCGTCAGCGTACTTTCATTTCTCTCGGCATTAAAGACACTTTTCAAGATCCGCGTTTTAGCCGTCCGCCCGTCAAGAGCTTCACTGAGAGTTGTACCCATCAAATGTTTAGGCAATTCACCCGATATTTTGGCACGATACTGCTTCTGAATCTGGCGCTGCTCAAAAAGACCAGCTAACATTGATGCCATTTTCTTATGGTGCGCCACCAATATAAGACCCTGCGTGGCACGATCTAAACGATGCACCAAAAATGTCGACCTCTGTGGCAGGTCATTCATTGACAAGCCCTGTAATTCTACCCACCTACAAATTGCCGAATGATCGCCCCATTTGGTACCTTGAGAGTACATACCACAAGGCTTACTCCAGACACTGTAGTCACCTTCATCAGCGACTAAGGTAGCAGCTTTTACCTCATTAAATAGAATAGCGTCATCATAATACAGATGTAACTCTTCACCGGGCGAGAGTAGTTTTTTTGCGCGACGAATACGATTTGTCGTAGAACCCGAGGTCAACCACACCGCACCATATTGCAAAGCCAACTTGAGTTTTTTATTCGAGATTGTGTCGCAGTGTTCAGATAACATACCAATCACCGTACTACCCGTGCACTCCACTGTAATATGTTTTTCGATTCTAATAGAGAGCATGGCGGTATGATGTCAGTTCGGTATGTTTTAAATAAATATGTTTCATTAGATATAGCTCAAATAAATACGACCATTATTGAGCATTTAAGAGTCTGTCGTTTTATGGTCAAGCAAACCATAACGCTTACGTTTCAGTTCTGACATTTGATTTATATCAACCACCACGAAACCATCTACACAATCGTTAAAATCAGGGTCGATATTAAAGCCCAGAAACTGGGTTCCACCCGGCTTTGAAAGTTCAGCATACTGTTTATAAAGTACCGGAACCGCAAAACCTAAATAGCGAAGCTGTTTTTTAAGTGTGATAAAGGCTGCCTTACGATCTTGCGCGTCGAAAAGCGCATCAATTCGTGCACTGGAGGCCGCGTCAATTTTATAAGGTCTTTTGCAAATCACCGCTTGTGACGATTGCTCTGAAGTAGGTCCATAATAACGCTGATAATAACGAATCAAAATATCTTTTGCCGGTCTCGATAAGGTATTGCTAATACTCACTGCACCGAATAAATAGCGATATTCTGGGTGACGCCTAAGAAAAGCGGAAATGCCATACCATAAATACTCAAGACTACGAGAGCCCCAATATTTTGGTTGTACAAAGCTCCGCCCTAACTCCAAACCAGCCTTGAGTATAGAATCTGCGTTAGCGGTATACTCGAATAAGCTGGATGTGTATAAATTACGTAACTCTACACCAGAAAGTTCAAGACGGGATGACGAGTCTGTTCGAGCTGGGCACAAGCCATTCTTAGTAGAACATAAACGGTATGCTCCGACAATCTCCAAGTCCTGTTCATCCCATAACACAATGTGCATGTAGTAGAGATCATACTGGTCAATGTCACGCGTTTGCCCTGTCCCTTCACCGACTAATCTGAAAGATTCTTCACGTAAACGACCGATCTCGTTCATGACAGGGGATTCAGTATGATATCGATATAGAAAAATTTTCTTGTGATCCCGAGTTTCGCCAAGCGATTCACAACATTCTATGGCTTTTTTCAGGGAAAACCGATTCTCAGGTTCAGCAATAGGCACCAGCCCTGCTAAAATTGAAGGGGCCGTATCTTCTGTGAATCTAGGCTGATTGATCAAGGTTTCATCCGTTTGAGCTTCAATCAATGTATCGACGGGCACAGCATCCGCACAAGCGTCACTCCCAGCATTGTAGTTTTGAGGGCTACCAGATCCATCTATCATCTTTACGAAATTCGCTCATACAACAGATCCCAGACGCCATGCCCAAGCTTCTGCCCACGCACCTCAAACTTTGTTAACGGGCGATAGTCTGGTCGTTCTGCATAATGACCAACACCAGAAACATTTCTAAAGCCTTCTGTCGCCTCCATCACCTTCATCATATGCTTTGCATAAGGCTCCCAATCTGTCGCCATATGAAACACACCACCAATTTCTAATTTTGGACGAATACGCTGCACGAATACTTCTTGGACCAAGCGACGCTTATTATGCTTAGTTTTATGCCAAGGGTCAGGAAAATATAATTGAAGACGCGCGAGTGACTCGTCTTTAATGCACGTTTTGAGAACTTCGTTTGCATCCGCACAAAAGGCTTTAAGGTTATGAAGCTCTACCTCTCCGGCTTTCATTAATAGCGCACCCACACCAGGTCTGTGAACCTCGACACCGATATAGTTTTCATGTGGCGCATTGTATGCCATGTCACATAGCGAGGCCCCCATACCAAAACCAATTTCTAGTACGAGAGGCTGAGGCGTCTTAAAGGCAGATCTGCAATCTTCAGGCGCAGTCGATAGCTCTAAACCCATCTCTGGCCAAAAATCATCCCATGAGTTTTGCTGCCCCTGAGTCATGCGCCCACTACGAACAACAAAGCTCTTAATAGGCCTATGTTTTGGGTTAGTAGCACTCTCTTCTACTACGCTTGCGATCACTTCACCACAATCATTTAAACAGCCGTCAGTCATACCTTGATTTAGTCCCTGCAATTTTCATATTTAAAGACGGCGCATAATAGGAGGGCGGGATAGAAATATCAAGTTTCTGACTTTTTTTTGATCAATTTATTAATCAAATGAGGTAGAAGAAGAATTAAGGCAGCGCTGGTGACTCAATAAATGATCTAATTTGATCACGCACCCGTCGGTAACCATTTAATGACTCGGCTTCATTTGCTGCAAGTTTAGCCAAAGCAGGTGGATCATCAAAAGGGGCATGTTTCACAGGAACAGTTAAAGGAAGTGTCGGACAATGCTCAGCTGCATGATCACAAACCGTCACAACAAGGTCAAATTTCTGACCTTTAAGCTCATCTATTTTTTTGGAGTAATGCTCTGACATATCTACGCCAGACTCGGCCATAACAAAGACTGCATGAGGGTTCATACCATGTGTTTCTATTCCTGCCGAGTAAGCTCGCCACTCTGTTGAACGAAGAGAGTTCACCCAAGCCTCTGCCATCTGACTCCTACATGAATTACCCGTACAAAGAAATAAGACGGTTTTCTGTTGAGCTTCCATGTTTTTAACCTATGTTTTTAAAGCGTTATAAGACTTTGAGAAATAATATAATAGCTTTGGACACTTTCGACTGAAATTAATTCAATTTTAACTGTCATTTAATGGAACGAATTTACACATTAAGCGTCTTACCTATAACAGTATGAGGATTGCATCAATACTGATGATAACTAAATACACTGCATTGGATACATCTCAGTTTAAAAGTAGCCGATTTATAACGAATCGTTACAGAAACAGCTCACTTTTTAACCACATCGCAGAGAATTTAGACTTATACTGTTTATAACAGTTCACGATGAAGCGATCGTGATTCTGTCTTCCTTGAAGAAACCCCTATTATAGGAGCCTATATCACTTAGATACTGGCTCCTCTTTTTTTGCTTCTTGCTTAAAACATACACTCAATAGACTCACTCAATCTAGTTGAAATAACTTGGGCCTCACCATTTTTTTATAATCACTCGGGGTTAAGCCCACCTTGGTTTTAAATACCCGTGAGAAATAAGCGGTATCTTTATAACCCACGTTTTCAGCCACATCCTGAATACTTAAATCTGTTGATTTAAGTAAATCCCGGCCGTTTTCAATGCGTAAATCCTGCAAATATTGATTCGGTGTCATACCTAAAGCCGAACGGAAGCGACGCGTAAATGTTCGCACTGGCATACCCGCTTTTTCAGCCATTTGAGGAATATCAATATCTTCATGGCAAGAAGACTTTAACCAGGCCTGAATTTCAATAATTTCTTCATCAGCATGCGCTGCCCGCCCGACAGAAAACATGGGTAAGTCATAACTGCTACCCACTTCATGTGCAAAGTGTCGTTCTGCTAGCTGCCTGCGCTCAAGCCCAAATGCCTGACCAATTAAATGAAATACCAGGTCCGATAAGGCATTGATACTACCCGCACAATAAATACCATTACCATAGGTAATAAAATGCTGCCGCTTTAGCTCTACATTTGGATAGCATTTTTCAAAGTCATCAAAGAAATACCAATGTGTCGTTGCTGGCGTATTTTCAAACAAGCCAGCCTCAGCCAATAAATACGCACCCGCACCTGTCGCAATAAATTTAGTGCCAGCCTCATATCGCTCTTTAAGCATTCCAGGCAAGTTAGGGTATTTTTTAAGTATATACTTAGGGTCTCGCCAATTGGGCGGAATGAACATCCAATCAACGAAGCCAAGGTCTTCGAGATTTTCTTCAATATTAAGAGGGATATCACCCGCGACTTTAGGCTGTTCTGCAGCAACCTTCACCATATGCAAATCAAGCGGCCTTGATTCACGATCAATTAACGCCATCGCATTAACAGCTTTCAGAATTTCATAGGGACGCGTTATGCCCGAAAATAATGCACGGTCATATACTAGAAAAGTAGCATTTATCATTCTGGCCTACCTTAGAATGGCTTCTTATTATAAATATGTAAGTTCCGGCCAATATAGTAGCGAATATAGAGAAAGGATGAAAGAGAGACAAGCTTTACTCATCTCTCTTTCAGCTCGTTTAACTTGAATATTTAAACGAAGAGCCGTTAAAAGTGGAAATTCAAGCCGGCATAGTAAGTAGTAGAAGTATCACTTTGCTCCAAGGTAATCGAATTGAAACCGTCTGTGAATTCAATATCTTGCCAACTACGCTTTTGCCAATCAAGCCCCACTTGCACTTCAACATTATTATTTATCGTAATAAGACCACCAAAGCCTAATTTAAATAACACCGCATTTAAACTATCCTCATTGAAGTCGATGCCTGGAGTATCTTCTAGTTCTGTCCAATCTAAGCCTAGGCCTGCTAATACAAAAGGTTTAAAAGCAGATCCGACAGAAAAGGTCTGCAGTACATCAAAACCTAAACCATAAACATTTTCGTCAAATGCATCCTCAAAGTCTTCACTTTTAAAATAAGCTTGAAAGCGTGAGCCATTTCTTTCTTTCGCGCCGAGCTTTAGTCTGAAACCATTCTGATCAAAATCCATATCACTAGAGCCGTTTACTACTCCAGACACCTCAAAATCCAAGTTTGATTCACCCTGAAATACATCAATGCCAATGAATCCGCCTGAATCATCTATAGCCTCACTATAGTTATTCTGTTCGGCATACACTGCCGTCGATGCCAAGCTAAATGCCAATAAACCCAGGGTAGTTTTTTTAATCACTTTGTTCATCCTTAACGTCTTATAAGATAATGTTATTTAAATTGGCTATATTTTAACAAAATCATCTATAAGATAAACCAGAAAAGAGACTGAAATTCAGCCCTAAGTTGACGTGCGTCTATTAAGTCCTTGATATGCTAGAGCCTCGGTGGCATAGCTGTTTATTGTTTACTTAAAAGGTTCATTCGGGCTTAAACATACAACTTGTCGAAATTCACTGGAATCAGAAGTTTCCATACACAATACAGATACCTCCATTCCAAATAACCCTTTGTTAAACTCGTGTTCAATTTGACCATCTCTATTGGATTCACAGTAGACCTTGCCTTGCAGAAATGTCGCTAAAGCAGAATTTGCACTCAAGCTAAGCAGTGCAAGTACGCTTAACCTCCCTATAATCTGTTTCATGATAACCAACCCACTATCAAGATAACCAAGCTCTAATCCAATAAATTGTTTATTTCGCTCAATTAAGTACATCAACTAACAAAAAAACTTGGGCGAATATTACAGGGAGCAAATAGACGCTTCATGAATAAACTGATGACCACTGCCAATAATTGACCCTGATCACGCCATGATAATTGTTAACAGTTCAAGCATTAACTTGCGAAGGGATGCTGGCGCTCTAAAGACAAAAAGCATCGTAGGGTTATAGAGAAGAAAGAATCAGAAAGTAGAAATAAAGATAAATCAAAAATTGCCTGCCAAAAATAAGGTCACAATTTAAGGCAGGCTGCTCCTACACGGAATTTATCCATAGATATTATTACTATATTAAATATAGCAAAGCCTAACCCCATGATAAAACCAAGAGGATTCAAAAGCTGTAGATGAAACTGAGTCTCTTACATCATTTGCAAAAAAATCGAAAGAATCAAATAGCTAAGTTACTCACAAGAATAACACCCCGCAGCCTCCTAACTTGATATCTACTTACCATGAAAAGAAGCTGCAGTATGCAAGTACGCATTTTACAGCGCACTATTACGCTGTCATGAACAAACTAATGATATTTTGCAACTTTTATCAATATTAATACGCCTAACTCAACTAAAGTTACGCCCCTCGCCTATCCAAGCCCCTGTAAGCGAGCGCTTCTGTGATATGCGAGGTTTCAATTTGCTCTAAACCCTGCAAATCCGCTAAAGTTCTGGCAACCCTAATGACACGGTGTGCCCCCCGTGCAGAGAGTGCAAGCTTGTCCATCGCAGTCTCCAGTATGCTTTGCGTATCTAATTTTAAAATACAAAACTGCTGCAGCTCATCGGGAGTTAATTCACTATTTAGCTTACCCTGTCTAGCCAACTGCTTTTCGCGTGCGCTTTCGACGCGCTGATACACCGTCACTGAATTCTCAGCAGGCGCTGCTTTCGCCAATAAGACTGAACCTGACTGGCTCGCCACTTCAACATGTAAGTCAAAGCGATCCAAAAGCGGACCAGAGAGTTTTCTTCTGTACTGACTAATTTGTTGAGGTGTATCGGTACAGGCAATTTTTGGATGACCCGAGTAACCACAAGGACAAGGGTTCATTGCAGCTAAGAGTTGAAACTGAGCGGGAAAGCATAAGCTCGCGTTCGCTCTTGAAATACGTATTTCACCACTTTCAATGGGCTCCCTTAAGACCTCCAAGACGGCCCGTCCATACTCTGGCAACTCATCCAAAAATAACACCCCCCTATGCGCTAAAGAGATCTCGCCCGGCTTAGGGTGTGAGCCACCACCGACAAGAGAAACAGAAGAAGCTGTATGGTGAGGTGACCTGAAAGGCGCAGAAAAAAGCGTCCGCTCATCTCGCGATAAGCCTGCTAAAGAATAAATAGATGCAACATCAACCACTTCATTACTTGTCAGCTCAGGTAAAATACTCGGCAAACGTGCCGCTAACATGCTTTTGCCTGTACCTGGAGGACCATAAAAAAGTAAATTATGTCGACCTGCTGCAGCCACCTCTAAAGCTCGCCTCGCTTGAAACTGACCTTTCACTTCACTTAAGTCAGGCAGCACTGAAAAAGACTTTTCTTGCGCCTCAAAGGTAATGGCTTCTAGATACTGAAGCCCTTTTAAGTGTAAACAAATATCATTCAAATGTGATGCTGCAAAAATGGCATTGCCACTGGCAAGACTTGCTTCATGCGAATTATCTACTGCAATAAATAAAGTTTGCTCATTCTTCTGGCAGGCAATGGCTGTGGGCAATATACCTGAGACTGGTCGTAGTTCGCCGGTGAGCGCTAACTCACCAACAAATTCAAAAGCCTCAATATTCTTACTTTCGATCTGACCTGTCGCACATAAAATACCAATCGCAATGGCCAGGTCATAACGTCCACCTTGTTTTGGTAAGTCTGCTGGGGCTAAGTTGATGGTGACGCGGCGTGTAGGAAACTCAAAACCAGAGTTAATAAGCGCACTACGAACCCGCTCTTTGCTCTCCCGCACCGTCATTTCAGGTAAACCAACAATCGTAAGGGAAGGTAAACCATTCGAAAGATGCGTTTCTACGGTTACACGAGGGGCATCGATGCCGAGTTGGGCACGAGTATAAATAATTGAAAGAGACATAGCATTCCTTTGCTAATAAATTTATAAATACAGTTAAAAAATGCGCCATTCTAGCGCACACTTGTTCTATTTAGTGCGCTTACTCTGAAGCATTCAGATTCAGCTTTGACTCTAGTTCAGCAAAATCTTTTTCTAGTTGCTCCAACTTGGAGCGTGTTTTTTCTAAAACTGCCTGCTGAGTATCAAATTCATCTCGGCTAACCAAGTCTAATTTCGAAATGATACCACCTACTAATATTTTAATTTGGGATGCAAGGTCTTCCTGAGCTGACTTACCTATATCAGGTAATACTTGTGTTACTTGCTCATGAATTGTATTCAGAAGTTCTTGAGGGTTAAGCACTAAATTCTCCTTTGTCATATGACTGAACGGCATGTTTTATAAATAAATTCATGATTCAGAAAATAGCTGGATAAAGCCTTTTCGTACTCTAGTCCAAACTAAACGGGGCTAGATTCTAACATGCCCCCTATCTGATGAATACCAAGCGGTCCAGAGTGTCATAAAATCCGACACGCTCTCTGCATCGCACCAAATAAGCGCACACAAAAACACAGCGCACCAACATCTCGCGCATTTATATCAATAAATCACCTACCATTTACGTAAACCAATGTTTTAAAACATTTTAATGATACTGGCACAAGCCATGCTATATATCTCATGCAATTTTGTTATTCCGAATGAACGGCCTAGATATTTCTTTTCATTTGGAATAGCAAACGAATTTACAAGCACATTAATACAACAATTTTAACCATTTATTGCAGCGACATTACAGGAGACATCCATGAAACTCGTAACTGCCATCATAAAACCCTTTAAGTTAGATGACGTGCGTGAAGCACTATCTGAAATCGGCGTACAAGGCATCACAGTCACAGAAGTAAAAGGCTTTGGCCGTCAAAAAGGTCACACTGAGCTTTACCGTGGCGCCGAATATGTTGTCGACTTTCTACCGAAAGTAAAAGTCGAAGTAGCGATTGGTAGCGATTTGCTTGACCAAGTAATCGAATCCATCACCACTGCTGCAAATACTGGAAAAATAGGTGATGGTAAGATCTTCGTCTCTCCTTTAGAGCAAGTGATTCGAATTCGTACCGGCGAAACTGGCACTGACGCAGTTTAAAAGCTTTTAATTATTTTACTTTAAGATCAAACACTACGGAGATTTCCTTATGGAAAACGTAATGAACAATATTTATGAATTGCAGTATGCAATGGACACCTTTTATTTCTTGGTGTGCGGTGCATTAGTTATGTGGATGGCAGCCGGTTTCGCCATGCTAGAAGCGGGTTTAGTTCGCTCTAAAAACACCACTGAGATCCTCACCAAAAACGTTGCACTGTTCGCAATATCTTGCACCATGTATTTAATCTGTGGTTACGAAATCATGTACGGCGGCGGCTACTTCTTATCAGGTACCGACAATGTTTCAAACATTGATGTAGCTGCAGCTTTAGCAGCATCTGCTGAAAATGGTTTTGGTGGCGATTCAGTTTACTCTGGCGCATCAGACTTCTTCTTCCAGGTTGTATTCGTTGCAACAGCTATGTCTATCGTGTCTGGCGCGGTTGCTGAGCGTATGAAGCTTTGGGCTTTCCTAGTATTCGCTGTCGTAATGACTGGTATCATTTACCCAATGGAAGGTTCTTGGACTTGGAATGGGGATGCAGTATTTGGCCTATACGAGTTAAGCTATAGTGATTACGCAGGCTCGGGTATTGTCCACCTGGCCGGTGCTGCAGCAGCACTAGCAGGTGTACTTCTGCTAGGCGCTCGTAAAGGTAAATACGGCGCGAATGGTCAAGTTAATGCTATCCCGGGTGCAAACCTTCCTTTAGCAACTTTAGGTACCTTCATCTTATGGATGGGTTGGTTCGGTTTCAACGGTGGTTCAACTCTAAAGCTTGGTGGCATCGAAGTAGCTAACGAAGTAGCTAGCGTGTTTTTGAACACTAACGCTGCAGCGTCAGGCGGTTTAATTGCTGCGCTTATTGTGGCTCGCTTATTGTTTGGTAAAGCGGATCTAACCATGGCATTAAACGGTGCACTTGCAGGCCTAGTTGCGATTACTGCTGAACCAGCTGATCCTTCACCATTACTTGCAACAATTATTGGTGCTGTTGGTGGCGTAATCGTTGTATTCTCTATTATCACTTTAGATAAGTTGAAGCTTGATGACCCTGTTGGAGCAATTTCTGTACACGGCGTGGTTGGTCTTTGGGGTATTTTTGCAGTACTTCTTTCAGACGCAGACGCTACATTCACAGGTCAGCTAGTAGGTGCATTAACTATCTTCGTTTGGGTATTCGGAGCAAGCTTGATTACTTGGGGCGTTATCAAAGCAGTGATGGGCATCCGAGTCACTGAAGAAGAAGAGTATGAAGGTGTAGATATCTCTGAGTGTGGTATGGAAGCATACCCAGAATTCACTCGAGACTAATTACTCTCTTGTACACTGAAATAAAGCACCAATTTTAAATTGGTGCTAGAAAAATCCTCGCACATTGCGGGGATTTTTTTATTTATACAATAAATAAACTGACCTGAACAGTAGCTTAGTCATTATAGCTGCCACCTATCATTTCAGTGCGCACGGCGCACCAAGAGCGGCCGCTTAGTACCAACTCGCGTCAAAGTGATACATTACTCATCTGATTAATATTTGAAGGACGCTCTCAATGCAAACCTAAATAGTAGGCCAAAAGAACAAAGAGAGAAATCACAACACAATAAGCCGAGAACAATAAGCGCCAAAGAGGGTTCACTGGCTTAAGCCCCATAAAGAAATCGACGATTAACTGCCCTTTAAAGATCAATATCACCAATGAGCCTAGTGTAATCCACAAACCGGCATTACTATACTCCTGCTGCCCTACAGCCAAATCAAAGCTACCTAAAAATGCCACTAACAATGTCAACAAAATCAATCCGAGCCAAATTACAGTTGCTTGCTTAACTCTACTCATGCTTTTATCCTTTGCTTTACTCATCTAATTAATGCATCACATAAACAAGTGGAAATAGTACGATCCACAATAAATCGACCATATGCCAATACGAAGCGCCACTCTCCACCCCCGCATGATCATCTGCACTATATTCACCTCGCTTAGCTTTCTGAGCAACACACCAAAGTATCACCATTCCCAATAAAACATGCGCAAAATGAAAAAAAGTCAGCAAGAAATAGAACATGTAAAACGTATTGGTATGCAAAGTATAACCAGCACCAAAAGCCTCATAGTACTCCCAGCCCTTCACTCCGACATAAACCATCGCCGCTAGGAGAGCAAGACGAAGCCAAAAAACACAGGCCTGAGTCTTATCCTCTTTAATTGCAATCACGCCTCGAACAACAAAGTAGCTACTGGTAATTAATGCCAGTGTATTGATCGTGCCTGCCACACGATTTAAGTGCGCATACCCTTCTGCAAACATTTCCAAGTTATTTATTCGAACAAAGGCATAACTTATAAAAAAGATTGAAAAAACACCTAACTCAGCAAGAATAAATATCCATATAGCTAAATCACCCGGCAAGGGGCGCTGATTTAAAGGTTTCTTAAAACTTGGCATTTTAAATAATGAATACATGGGACCTATTAAAGTGGAAAACATATGTGGCATATCCAGGAGAAGAGCACGCATTTTAGCTCAGTGCTACAAAGCACTCGATGATGAGGATCAAGAGAGCATTCAAATAGACAACAGTTTGAACAAAACAAAGCAGATGAAGACACTATTTTTAACCGATTGATACAAATCTACTCTCTTGGGATTGGTCAATTCCCTATATGCTGTCTAAACTTAATAAAATCGCTCATTCTGAATATTACTATTTCAAGGCCTGTTTCAAACGTCATGATAGATTACATTCCCCCCTCAAAAGAAGGCAGTTCAAAATTAATTGAGGTCAAATTACCAGCTGATTCTCTGGAAATAGGCATGCATGTTACACGCCTAGATCGACCTTGGACCGAAGTACCCGTTCTTTTACAAGGCCTGACCATTGAAACTCCCGATGACATCGATATGTTGCGTGAGCATTGCAAATTCGTATTTATCGAAATTGAAAAAGAGTTCTGGCTTGAAACAGGTAAAGGGACAGACGAACAGAAAAGTTACCCTGGCTTACAAGAG
>Ga0209290_1000144_pt1 | contig 67149 bp, 67 predicted proteins | sample EN1Hudsemesocosm_2_FD_184632 | JGI IMG/M metagenome (GOLD analysis project Ga0209290, IMG submission 184632) | Methane-oxidizing microbial communities from mesocosms in the Hudson Canyon - EN10B Hudson Canyon (SPAdes) (version 2) | ecosystem: Environmental > Aquatic > Marine > Cold seeps... | reverse complement strand
GTTTGGTATGCGAAGCCGGGTCAGGTTGTTAGTGAGCCTGCTAAAAGTATTCCATTAATTCGCGGAGCCTTACAATCACAGGTGTTGTCAGGAAAAATTGTTGGTTCTGCTGTGGTCTATAAGTATCAAAAAGAGGCTAAACAATCATTGCAGTTAAATGTTGAGTTGGAATACCAGACTGGCTTGGCGCTTGCTTATGCATCTGAAATGATTATTGATGCAAATAACAGTGTTTCGTGGGGGGAAAGTAAGCAGGTTAACTTTGAGCCTAGGGTATTTGTATTACAAGAGCAGAGTACGGAAAAAAGTATAGAAAACCCCGCTCAAAATCCAGGCTCCAAGGTGTCACAGAAAGAAAAGCCTGGGATAAAGGGTTAAGGTTTCAAGATATAATTTAAGTGGTAATTGAATTAAATAATTGACCTCAAGAAAGTTACTTGTCTTTGAGGTCGTTTTTTAGCTCCTTTCGAATTTCTCCCGGTGTTTTTCCTGTCCAGGTTCGATAAGCTCGCGTAAAGCTTGCTTGGTCACCAAATCCTAATTTGTTAGCGATTTTATTTAATGGCATTAGGGTGTCTAGTAGGTAAAGGTCTGCGTAGCCTTGTCTAACTTCGCTGCTGATTTCTCGGAAGGAAGTGCCTTCGTCGGCAAGTTGTTGGCGTAAATAGCGTGAGCTCATACTTAGGAGTGTGGCGCTTCGTTCAATATTTGCTAGGTTTGGGGATTTTTTTATGTGGTCGCGAACTTTAGTCGACGTGTTGCTTGTCGTTTCGTTGTTTTTACATTCTGCTTCTGTTTTTTGTTGGTGTTTGTTTTCTGCAAGTGAGTAGGAAATGTTAAGTTTTTTGTCGGTGTTCTTTTTTCTGGTATTGAGTTGTTTTACTTGGGAAAGAATAACTTGGTTTTTCGAGGCGTTGAAGTTCCAATGAGAGTTGGGTGCTAATGAAGTCCACTCTGCTTCGGTTTTATTTGATGAAAAGTCAAAGTCGAAGTACAAACTGTTGCATATATGTTTTGAAACTTCGTAGATACTGCCCATGTACATTTTTGCAATGAGTGGGCGTGCGGTACCGACATTCCAGGTGTCATTCAGTTGGATAATAGTGTCGCGTCCACTTCGAAATACTTCCATCTCAAATAGAGGTATACAGACCTGCATGTGCTTGACGATGGTTTCTACCATTTGCTGTAAATCTTCACTGCTTAATAGTGAGTACCCGAAGAGTCCATGTGTTCCAAGGTCTAATTGTTGGCCGAACTCAAAGGCAGCGCTTTCGTCATTAAGTAGCCATTTGGCAGTTTCTAATACTGGAATCATTTGATTAATAGAGATGTATTCATCTGCTTTACCAATCAAATCTATTGCAGCAGGGTTGTGGGCAAGTATCGCTTCTTCTGTAATTCCTTTTGTTTTTAGGAAGCTGAAAAAGCGATTAGCATAGCTGGTTGAAACTAAAGGAACATCGTAATTTTGTGTGTCTTTTGTTTGTGCTGCAGCCATGGTCAATTCCTTTTGATATGTAAGTAAGCCTATTTTATTAGAGTTACAGGTGTAAATAGAAGTATTAAAGTTAGAAGTTTTTGTAAACATTGATGGGGTTCACATATTGCAAAGACATAACTCTCACTTAGAGAAAATTGCTATTTCTTACAAGATATTTAGTCGGATTTTTTTTGAAAGTAGTTGTTATTCCTTGCTATGTTTGGCTATTGATGGAGTGTTGTTTTTTATTTGGTTAGCGTGAGGTGTTTGTCTTTTTTGTTAGGGCGAGTAAGTGTTTTTGTTGGCTGTTTATGTTTGTTTGCGTACATTTGTGTTGTTAAAAGTTTATTGAGTGGGTTTGGTTTGACGTTATGTTGAGTCGTTTTGAAATTGCCAATTTTGTCACAGTTACCTATTTTGACAAAAAAAGAGCCTCTTTTGACAATGACTAAACGTTTGAATAATCGCTTAATGTGCGTCAGAAGACTGATGGAGGTAATGCAAATATCAGAAGTTGGATATAAGGATTTTGTTGAATGCAAGATCAGAGTTTAGATAAGAGTGATCGTTTTATTGCAGGTGTGGAATGTCGTTATATTACATTGAGTGCGTTGCTTGTCTTTTACGTTGCTTAATAGCATTAAAAAAATAATTAATTTGAATACTCAGGAGTGAACAAATCATGAAAACAATAACCTTTAAGCTTAACCCAATACGTGCAGCAATAATGGGTTCTATACTTATGGCAGCAAACGGCGCAGCAGTAGCAGCACCTGTTAATACTACACTTGAATTTACCTGCTTTTTCCCTATTATTGAGAATCAAACTATTATCGCCAATATTTCTGGTGATTACCCTGAGTCAATTGAAATTCCAGTAGACGGGTCGCCAGTAGAGTTGCCACCAACGGCGATTGAAGTGATCGCGACTGTTCCTGATAGAGCGCGTGCAGGTCTGTCATTTGCTAGTGCAGAATCGATTAAAGGTGTAGCGCATAGTATTAATACTTTTCATACTGCAGCGGGTGATATTCCAAATAATACTGATTTAGATATTCCTGAAACTGAAGTTCCAGCGGGTAGTGGCCCGTTTGATATGCCTGCAAATGGCGTTACACCTGCGCAATCTTTTGACCTGAATCATCTTGGAGCTGTATCGTTGACGGTTGATGACTTAATCATGGATATCGTAACTTTAAGAGCTGATGGTTCTGTTGCTGCTGCGCCTATCGGAGAGTTTACAACTGATTGTACCTTGAACCCAGGTCAAGACAACGTACTGACGACCATTCAGGTAACAACTCCTTTGCTTGAACCTGAAATTGAAGTTGAACCAACAGGCGTTGATTTTGGTGGTAATTTATTAGGTGTACCAAGTGAAGGGGCTGTGGTAACCATACGAAATATCGGTGGTCAAGCGCTTGGTGTTAATGGTATTAGTGTTATAGGAGCTGATAACGATGCATTCTCTGAAACTAATAACTGTACTACAGTTGCTGCTGGCGAAAGCTGTACTGCAACTGTAACCTATACTGCGTCTGCAGAAGGTCCACAAAACGCTAGTCTAGAGATCAATTCAACAGATGCTGATGAGCCGACTGTTCTTGTTACACTAAGTGGTACTGGTGCAGTTGAAGAGAAACCTGAAATTGAAGTGACGCCTATAGCGCTTGATTTTGCAAAAGTTGTAGAAGGTACGATCACAGAACAAACAGTTTTAATTAAAAATACCGGCACAGCGCCATTAGTAATAAGTGTAGATGTTGACAACACTCAAGGTGCTGAGTTTAGTGCGACTGAAAATTGTTCTAGCATTGCTGCGGGCGATAGCTGTACTGAAACAGTAACGTTTGAAGCGGTTGAAGGTGTTAGTGCAGGTAATGTTGTGATTTCATCAAACGATGATGACGAAGCTACAACACTAGTTAGTCTATCGGGTGAGGGTGAAAAGGAAATTATCATTATTGATGAGTGTGAGTTAGACCCATCATTGCCAGAATGTAATGATGACCTGATTATTAAAGCAGATCTAGATGTTGAAGGTAGTACTTACATTGCTGCAAATCACGGTACGGTGCCTCTTACAGGTGTTATCAATAGTGAGATTAATGTTACTCAAGGTACTTTTACGGGTGATTTAAATCTTGATCCGACTCAAGGTAGTTTTGAGATTATTCAAGGTTGGAAGCGTTATCAAGCGACTGCACAAATTGAATTTGAGCCAGTTGGTGAAACGGTTGGTACTTTGGTTGATGGTGTATTAGTTGCGACTGCTCAAGCTTATGTGAAGTTGCCTAAAGTAACTAAAACATTGTTTGGTTGGATTAACTGGAAAATCGGTGGTGGTGATGAATGTCGTACTAAAGAGCCAGTAACGTTTACAATTGCTTCAGCAGATGGTGTCTATTTCGAAGCGCTAACAGGTGGCGAAGTGACTGGTACTTATACTATGTCAGAGCTTGAGAATTGTGGTCTATTAACAAGTATCCTTAGCTCAAAATTAGCAGGTCCAGGTAATACAATCAGCTTAGATTTAACGCCTGATTTGTAAGTAAGACTCGCTTAGGCGATCACACTCACTTGTTTGCTTTCAGGCCGGCAAGTTGAGGTTTTTTAAGCGTTTGTTGTTATGACAAACGCTTTTTTTGTGTTTGTAATACATTAGTTTTTGTAATACATTAGTTAGTTTTAAAATTCTTCATTTCTTCATTTCTTCATTTCTTCATTTCTTCATTTCTTTTATTGCTCGTTATTTTTCGATCTAGTTTTTGTCTGTCAGGTTTGTGTGTCTCGTGTGAGTTCACGTTTACCGTTTATAACAAAGAAATAACCTATTTTAACAATGCTTAATTATCTGAATAAGCGGTTAAATGGCTATTTAGGTTATATGGAGTTAAGAAGTGTGTTTGGGTTGGATGTATGAAATTTGTTTAAGGCAGGGCAGCTTTTTGGGTGGGGAAGGGATGTTGTGCAGGTAGGGAGGGTTGTTATATTGCAGGTTGGTATTGTCGTTATTTTCTGGCCCTTTATCGTCTTCAAAATTATTTAATAATCCTATAAAAAATAATAAAAGCAGTTTTTTGTATAAGAATTAATAGGTGTATAAATCATGAAAGTAAAAAATTTTAATATTAGTCGCATACGCGCAGCAGTAATTTGTTCTGCTTTACTGATAGCAAATGGCGTGGCCAACGCTGCGCCTGTAACTACATCACTAGAATTTATGTGTCCTTTTCCTTTTATCGGGGATCAAATTATTACCGCTAACATTTCTGCTGATTATCCTGAGGCAATTGTGATTGGAGCAGAAGGCGTGCCAGTCGAATTGCCGGCAGTATATATTGATGCAGTCGCGATAGTGCCTGACCAGGCGCGTAAGGGTCTAGATTTCGCTGGTGCGACAACGGTTACCGGTGTTGCGTACAGTGTGAATAATTTTCATACCGTAGCAGGTGATATCCCCCATAACATAGACTTAGATCTTGAATCAACAACCGTTCCTCTTGATGAGACCGGTCCTTTTGAGGTTCCTGCTAGCAGTTACTCTCCTGTTCAAAGTTTTGGTTTATCGCATATTGGGGCTGTAACGCTGACTGTTGATGATTTGATTTTGGATTTAAAGAATCTAAGGGCTGATGGCTCGGTTGCAACCAAACCTATTGGTGTCGTTAAGGTTGACTGTGTATTGAATGAAGGGCAGAACAATGTACTTAGCACTATTCAAGTGACCACTACTTTATCTGGATCTGGGATTGTAGTTGAGTCATCAGCAATTGACTTTGGTATTAATTTATTAGGGCAGTCTAGTGAAGAGCTAGTGACGATCAGAAATATTGGCGGTGCAATTCTAGGTGTTAATGCAATAAGTATTTTGGGTTCGGATGCTTCTGCTTTCTCTGAAACCAATAATTGTACAACAATTGATGCAGGTGAAACCTGTACCGTAGCTGTTACTTATACTGCTTCCGCTGAAGGCGCTCAAAATGCAAGCTTGCTGATCACTTCAACAGACGAAGACGAACCTTCCGTATCTGTTCCGCTAAGTGGTTTCGGTGCTATTGAAGATAAGCCTGAAATTAATGTTAATGTAACATCGATTAATTTTTGGACTATTGAAGAAGGTTCGAGCGCTAAAGAAACAATTCGTATTGAAAATGCTGGTACGGCGCCATTGGCTATTTCTGGAGTGGTGGTAAACAACACGCAGGGTTCAGAGTATAGTGTGACTGAAAACTGTTCTAGCATTGCAGCGGGCGCAACGTGTTCTGAAGTGGTAATGTTCAATGCTGTGGATGGTGATAGTGTCGGTACTTTGGTTATCTCTTCGAATGATGAAGACGAAGCAACAATAATAGTGGGTTTATCGGGCTCTGGTGAAGCGGTTGTTATCGATGACCCTTGTGAGTTAGATCCAGCGTTGCCAGAATGTGATGATGGAACTGGTGGCGGTGATTCAATTGTTTCAGTGGTGCTTGATGTACAAGGCAGCACTTATATTGCAGCCAACGACAGTACGGTAAATCTGTCAGGTATTATTCAGAATGTGTTTAATCTGACGCAAGGTTCATTCACGGGTAATCTAAATCTTGCGCCGACTCAGGGTAGTTTTGAGATTATTCAAGGTTGGAAGCGATATCAAGCCACTGCTCAGATCAAATTTGAGCCCGTAGGCGAAACGGTTGGTACTTTGGTGGATGGCGTTTTAGTGGCGACATCTCAAGCGTATGTCACGCTTCCTAAAGTAACCAAATCTCTGTTTGGCTTAGTTGACTGGAAAATTGGTGGTGGCGATGAATGTCGTACTAAAGAGCCAGTAACCTTTAAAATTACTTCAGCCGGTGGCGAATATTTTGACGCGCTATCAGGTGGTGAAGTAACTGGTAGTTATACGATGTCAGCACTTGAGAACTGTGGTTTATTAACAAGTATTCTAAGTTCAAAGTTAGCGGGTTCAGGGAATACTATCAGCCTATCGCTAACGCCTAATCTGTAATTTATCAATCTAAGTGATTATTCTATTTTCCATGCTGTAAAGCGTGGTAAATAGAGAAACTCTAAAGCGCTTGTTGTCATGATAAGCGCTTTTTTTGGATGTTTTAATTGGCTTACTGCATGCCAATTTATGAAAGTAACTTGAATCACATTACATTTTCTGCGAAGGTGTTTGTCATGAAAATAGCTAAAGCATCAAAAATACAATACATATTTTTTGTATTTATTATTTTATTAAACCCGATTTTTGCATCGGCGGATGTGCTGTTTTCGAAAACTATGTCTTCTAATGAAATGCTCTCTGATATGAGTTGTCATGATCAAATGGGCTCAATTCGTTTTAATAACGTCGATTCAGTAAACGTTGAGCCTAGTGATTGTTGTGAAGACCCTTGTTCCTGTGGTGAGTCAGGGTGCCAAACTTCATCCGCGCTTTTCAGTGATAGAGGAACGATTTTATATTCTTCATCTTCATCTATTGAGTTCAAAGCTCAATACTATTCAAATATTAATTCCTCTCCTAGTTCTCCTCCCCCTATTGTTTAACACCTTCTTGAAATTGATTTCGTTTAATCAATCTCTATAACGAAAGTGAGAAACAGCTTTTTTAAAGCTTAAAAAATAGTTTATTCAGAACATCCAAAAGATTGGACTACGATCCTATTGGTTTATAACTGAATTTTATTAGGTGGAAAGATTATGCCCAGCACTCCCTGTTCGAGCCGTAAGGTTCATTGGGTTCTATTATTTATAGTTTGGTCGATGCCATTTGGGCTTTCTGCCGATGTGAATAGTAAATTACATGCATCAAAAATAACTTTGAGTTTATCCGATACCCTCAAAAAGGTGTGGTCAAACGATCTTTCATTAGCCCGCTTTGATATAGCAGTGAAGGCTTTTCGTGATGAAGGGGATGCTGAACACTATTTACACGACCCCACATTATTTGTTGCAGCGCAGAATTTACCGACGGATACCTTCGATGTTGACCAGGAAGCAATGACACAGTTTCGTGTTGGCATTCGTCAAAAACTGCATAGAGGCGATGATCATTATATAAAAAAAGAGATGTCAGATATTGATATCGATATTCAATATTCAGAGAAAAAATCACATTGGCGTCAGTTAAAACTGAATACAGAGTCGGCTTGGTTGGAAGCGTGGTATTGGCAAAAGAGTAAACAGCTTATTGAAGAAGACCGTGTTTTTCTCACTCAAGTGCAGGATTTTATTCAATCTTTATATCAGGTTGGCGCAAAAGATCAAAGCGATTTAATTGGGGCTGAACTAGAGTTGATGAAATTGAGTGAAAAGAGAATTGTTGCAGATAGCCACTATAGAGCTTATCGAAATAAATTGAATACGCTCGCTAGTGAAAAACTAGTCGGTGATCAACTTAATGAAAACTTGGTGGATTTACGAAACTTGGTCTTGGATTTAACCGACTCAGATTTTTTAATGGAGCAATTCCTTGCACATCCGGATATTCAACAACTGGATGAACGCGTTAATTTAATGGATAAAAAAGTTAGTTTGGCTAAGGAATATTATAAACCTTCGTGGGAGCTAGAGGTGAGTTATGGCTTCAGAGATGGTGACAATAATGACGGCTCGGATAGAGCCGATTTATTAAGTGCAGGTGTAAGTGTTCAATTACCCTTATTTACAAAAGGGAAGCAGGACAAAGTGTTAAGTGCTGAGAAGTATCGAAAATCAGCAGCTGAGAATAAAAGGCTGGAGGCGATTAAAAAAATGCGTTTCCAATTTGAAAACGTATACCAGCAATACCTAACTGCTGTTGAGCAGCGTGCGTTATATGAACAAAAAATATTACCGACTTTACACTTGCAGAAGCAAAGTGCGTTGCAAAGTTATGAATCGGATAAAGGTGATTTTCGTACGGTTACTGACCTATTTAGTAAAGAGCAAAATGCAAAAATTAAACATCAGCGCTTACGCGTAAATGAGCAATTAATGATGGCAAAACTTAACTACTGGATTGGTACTGACCAACAGGGAATGAACATGGGGTTAAATAGGATGGAGTCATCAGGTCTCGATTCACATGATATGGGAGGGATGGGGCAATGAAAAGAATATTAGCCTTTTTAATTGTATTCTTACTGGGTGGCTTTTTAGGTATGCAGTTTGATATGTCATTATTACCTAGTAATGGCGGTTCTAGTGATATGTCTGGCTCATCGAATATGAAAGAAAAAAAACCATTATATTGGGTTGCTCCCATGGACAAAAACTTCCGACGAGATGCGCCTGGTTTGTCGCCAATGGGGATGGACTTAGTTCCTTTTTATGACGATGGTATGTCGGGTGAAGACGAAGGTACCGTAAAAATTTCAGCCGTAGTTGAAAATAACCTTGGCGTAAAAACCGCACTTGTATCAACTGAAAAGTTAATCATGCCTGTAGAAACGGTGGGGACAGTTCAGTTTGACGAAAGCAAAATAGTGCATGTTCATAGCCGAGTTGAAGGTTGGATTGAGGTGTTGAATGTGTCATCAAGTGGCGATCCTGTCAAAAAAGGGCAAACTTTATATGAACTCTACTCGCCTGTTCTAGTGAGTGCGCAGGAAGAGTATTTAGCGGCGTTAAGAAGCGGTAATAAAAATATTATTAAAGCCTCGAAACTCCGTTTGCTTTCTTTAGGTCTAGCTAAAAATCAAACAAGAAGGCTTGAAAAAACAAAAAGAGTGGATCAACGAGTAAAGGTGATTGCTGAGCATGATGGCGTTGTGATTGAACTAAAAGTTCGAAAAGGAATGTATATCAAACCTGCGACCAAAGTTTTATCGATCGGTTCACTGGATGCAGTTTGGGTGTTAGGTGAAATATTTGAGCGTCAGTCATATTTGGTTGAAAAAGGGCAGGAAGTTGAAATTGAACTCAATGCGATGCCCGGTAAAAAATGGCAGGGCATCTTAAATTATATATACCCCCAGCTAGATCCTAAAACCAGAACGCTTTCAATACGCGTTTTAATTGAAAATATGGATCACTTCTTAAAACCAAATATGCTAGCAAATTTGCGTGTATTAAGTGACATGCAGAAGGATGCAGGTTCAGTCCCTTTATCCATACCAAGACAAGCTTTAATTAAAGCAGGGCGCCACGCAAGGGTTGTGAAAGCGTTAGGAGGTGGCAAATATAAATCTGTGCTGGTTGAGGCTGGTTTTGAGGGTGTTTTGGCGGACTCTCAGTCGGAGCAAATTCAAATATTAAAAGGCTTATCTAAAGGTGATAGGGTCGTGACCTCTGCACAATTCTTAATTGATTCAGAATCTAATATTGATGCAGAGCTCGCTCGTATGGAAGAGGCAGGAATGAGTGATGACTGGGTTAGGGCCATAGGGAAAATAACCGCTTTGATGCTTGAAATGAACTCCGTCACGATTAGCCATGAGCCTATTCCAGAGTGGGGGTGGCCTGTAATGGATATGGCTTTTGAAGTGAAAGAAAATGTGAAACATGCAGATTTAAAGGTAGGTGATGAAATTACGTTTGCTGTTAAAAAGCGCGATGACGGTGAATACGAAGTATCTGATATGACCAGAAAATAACGTTTGTGTATTAGCAACGTGGTAGAAAAAAGTTATAAACAGAGATAGCGCTTGTGACTAATTAAGGCCTTATCGTTAATCATGAATTTATATTCCAAATGAGCATAGTCTTCTTTGGATGATTTATATGTTGGAGAAAAAAATGATACCCGCAATTATAAGGTGGTCGATTGCGAATCGGTTTTTCGTACTTTTAGGCACCGCGATATTGATTGGAATTGGTGCGTTTTCGGTTCGCAATACACCGATTGATGCTCTTCCTGACTTATCGGATGTACAAGTTGTTATTAAGACAAGCTATCCGGGGCAAGCACCGCAAGTGGTGGAGGATCAAATAACCTACCCACTAACAACGGCAATGTTATCGGTGCCAGGTGCGATTACTGTGAGAGGTTTCTCTTTTTTTGGGGACTCGTATGTTTATGTCATTTTTGAAGATGGCACCGATCTATATTGGGCGCGCTCGCGTGTGTTGGAATATCTCAATCAGGTAGCCGGAAGTTTACCAAGTGCTGCTAAACCCCAGTTGGGCCCGGATGCAACGGGGGTCGGTTGGGTATATCTCTATGCTTTAATTGATCGTACAGGACAAAAAGATTTATCAGAATTGCGTGGAATACAAGACTGGTTTTTGAAATATGAACTTCAAACGGTGCCTGGTGTATCTGAAGTAGCAACGATTGGTGGCATGGTGAAGCAATACCAAATTGAAGTGGATCCAAACCTGTTACGTGCCTATAACATTCCCTTGTCACATATCAGTATGGCGGTTAAAAATGCGAACCAGGAAACCGGCGCATCGGTGATCGAAATGGCTGAAGCCGAATATATGGTGAGAGTGAGCGGCTACCTTCAGAGCATCAAAGATATTGAGAATATCCCTTTAGGTATGAACTTAAAAGGGACGCCTTTGATGCTTAAAGATGTCGCAAAAATACGCTTAGGGCCGCAAATGCGTCGAGGTATTGCGGAGCTTAATGGTGAAGGTGAAGTGGTGGGCGGTATTGTTGTGATGCGTTTTGGTGAAAATGCTCAAACGGTCATTGCCAATGTAAAAGAGAAGTTAGAAGAACTGCAGAGTGGTCTTCCTGAAGGTGTTGAGGTGGTTACTACCTATGACAGGTCTGGATTAATTGGGAAAGCGATTGAAAATTTATATGAAAAATTATTAGAAGAGTTCATTGTCGTCACACTGATATGCGCTGTTTTTCTGTTTCACCTCCGCTCAGCGCTGGTTATTATTGTGAGTTTACCGGTTGGTATTTTAGCTGCATTTATTGTGATGTATCAGCAAGGTTTAAATGCAAATATTATGTCGCTCGGTGGTATCGCGATTGCGATCGGTGCCATGGTGGATGGTGCAATTGTGATGATTGAAAACGTACATAAACATATGGAGAAAACCGAGTTAACGGATGAGAACAGGTGGTCGGTTATTACCAAAGCGGCCGTCGAGGTCGGGCCACCCTTGTTTTTCTCACTCTTAATTATCACGATGAGCTTTTTACCGGTATTTACGCTTGAAGCACAAGAAGGAAAACTTTTTTCACCTCTAGCCTATACAAAAACCTATGCGATGGCAGCAGCTGCGATGTTATCAATAACATTAGTCCCCGTACTGATGGGGTATTTTATTCGTGGGAAGGTGATGCCAGAGCATAAAAATCCACTCAACCGATTAATGATTGCAGCTTATCGTCCCGTGATAAAAGGGGTGCTAAGCTACCCAAAAACAGTTCTATTCACCACCGTGATTGCATTAGGTGTAGGCTTATGGCCTGTGACTCAGCTAGGGAGTGAGTTTATGCCTCCGCTTGATGAAGGAGACTTAATGTATATGCCCACGACATATGCAGGCGTGTCGGTGGGTAAAGCACGCGAAATTCTTCAACAGACTGATAAGCTAATTAAAACGGTGCCAGAAGTAGCAACTGTCTTTGGTAAAATTGGACGAGCTGATACCGCAACAGACCCCGCACCGCTTACGATGATCGAAACGATTATTCAATTCAAACCAAAGAGTGAATGGCGAGAAGGCCTTACAAGAGAAAAATTGCGTAAAGAGTTGGATTCGCTCGTTAAATTTCCAGGGCTGACTAATGCTTGGGTAATGCCTATCAAGACGCGAATTGATATGTTGTCGACTGGTATCAAAACGCCTGTCGGTATTAAGGTTGCTGGACCTGATTTGTCTGAAATTGAGAAAATAGGTAAGCGATTAGAAGAAGTTCTACCTCAAGTTGAGGGGACCGCATCGGTTTACTCTGAGCGTGTCGCAGGAGGGCGTTACGTAAAAGTAGATATTGACCGTGTTCGAGCGTCTCGTTTTGGGTTATCAATTTCAGATATACAGTCGGTTGTTCGAGCTGCAATAGGTGGAATGAATGTGGCTGAAACGGTCGAAGGTTTAGAGCGTTATCCCATAAATATTCGTTACCCACAAACATATCGAGATTCTGAAGAAAAACTAAAGTTATTGCCTATTGTAACCCCTTCCAAACAGCGAGTTGTGTTGGCGGATGTGGCAGACGTATATATATCCGACGGGCCACCAGGGATCAAAAGCGAGAACGCTCGTTTAAATGGTTGGACCTTAGTAGATATACAAGGGCGAGACTTAGGCTCTTATGTGAAGGCGGCTCAAAAAATAGTTTCAGAAGAGGTCAGTATTCCAGCTGGTTACTCTATTACCTGGTCTGGGCAGTATGAGTATATGGTGCGCGCCGAAGAACGTTTGAGAGTCGTTGTTCCCTTAACCTTGTTGATTATTATGCTTTTGTTATACCTCAATTTTCGTAACTTTATTGAAGTGATGATCATTATGGGTACGGTACCGTTCGCGTTAATAGGTGGTCTGTGGTTGATGTACTTACTTGACTACAACATGTCGATTGCCGTGGCAGTTGGTTTTATTGCATTGGCAGGGGTGGCCGTAGAAATAGGTGTTTTGATGTTGGTTTATCTTAATCAATCCTATGAAAGTTTACGGGCTGATGTTGCGAAAGAAGGGCGAAAATTTACAAAAAATGATGTGCGAATTGCGGTGATGCAAGGCGCGGGACTGCGTGTAAGGCCGATAATGATGACGGTTATGGCTATTGTGGTAGGGCTTGTACCGATTATGTTAGGTGATGGTACGGGGTCTGAAGTTATGCAGCGTATTGCCGGCCCAATGATTGGCGGAATGCTTAGTACAGTAATATTAACTTTATTGGTAATTCCCGCTATTTTTTACCTTTGGAAACAAACAGGAATAAAACAAAATCAAAGTTTAAGTGATAAATGAATTAAGGGGGGTATATGAATTATTTACGCATAATGATCTTAATCCCAAATGAAAAAGAGTTTGCGTTAGAAGAAGCGCTGAAAAGGTTGATCTATGTTGTTTACATTTTATGAAAGTACGTGGCTATGGTTGTGATCCAAATTTTTATGCTAGTGATTGGTCCGATCAGATCTCTAAATTTGAATTGGTTATCGCAGAAGACCAGCTTGAAAAAGTGAAAATTGCTATTAAGTTATCTTGCCAAGGTGGGGCTGAAAATGATGGCATTCTTACCATAACGCCGATAATCGATATGTTATTGATAAAAGATTTATAACTATAAACCGAGAGAGAGGAAGTGTGTAAATGAAAAAAGTAATAACGTCTTTGTTGTTAGGAGCGAGTCTGTTAATGGCCGGCTATGCAAATGCCTATAATGACAAAGAAATGGATGACCATCATAAACCAAAATCTGGTCATCATCATGGCGAAAAATCAGGGCATCACTCAGTGCCTGACCACGCGTCTAAAGCACCTTCAGGGCATCATCAAAATATGTCGGAGCACGAAGGGCACTCAATGGGCTCAAAGGCGGGTGTTCCAGGCAAAGACTCGGATGTTTCACGTACGATTAATGTCGTTGCAGACGATTCAATGCGTTTTACTCATGAAGCTTTCGATATAAAGGCAGGTGAAACGATTAAATTCGTCGTGAGCAATAAAGGCAAAATCGCGCATGAGTTTTCGATCGCAACGAAGAATGAACACATGGAACATGGAAAAATGATGATGGACAACCCTACAATGCATCATGCGCCCGGTGGCAATGTGATTACGATTAAATCGGGTGAAACACAAACGCTGATCTGGACTTTTAAGGATGCAGATCAGGTTGAAGCCGCCTGTAATATTCCAGGTCATTATCAAGCGGGGATGCATAGTCCTGTGAATGTTTTAAATTAATAGCCTTGAGAAACTCTTCCTCGAATGAGAGAGGAAGAGGGTTAAGATAGAAGGGGTTATCCTTCAAATAAACCCAAAGCATCTAGAAGGGCGAATAAACAGCCTTTTATACCGGTTATAGTGAATGACCAATAAAAAGTTGCGCCCAGTATCTGATCAAATTTATTTGTATGTTCAAACAATAAACCTGAATTAGTATAAATGACTGGCAGAGGGCTGTTTTCTAGTTTTCTGCGCTATGAACTTGGTAGTGATAAAGCTGGTGGGATATTTATAATGTCTCACCGCTCGCAATCTCAATCCCTAGAGAAGTTTTGGTGGCAGGTTTCTTTCGAAGTTTTCTGACTGTACGTTGGCTAAAAGCAACATAAAGAATTCCTGTAACGATAAAGTTAAGGGTGAGTAAACCAGCCCAGAGAGCTTTATCCATCATTTTATTAATTAAGTGAGTCATACGCACTGCCTACGTCGTTTTTAATAATTGAATTAACGACCATGAGCACTCTAGGACTTAGTGCTCGGTTATAAAGTAATAATTCGTTCATTTGAAAATCCTTTTCATATTCCATTTATCTTAATAACGTTAATGTTATTCGGCTTTCATTAGTCTAATACATGGGTGGTTATCTGTATTTCGCGACGCCCTAACTTAATACTTATGCCAGAACCAAATTAATTTCCTAAAACTACGTGATACTATTTATGCACAAATAGTGTCTTCATTCTGTTGACGGTGTAATATGTGAACTTGTCTATTGTCTGTAATAATTGTCGCGTAAGTTGGTTTCATGAGTTATCAGGTTCTTGCCCGAAAGTGGCGCCCTCAAAATTTTAAAGAAATGGTTGGTCAAGAGCATGTTTTAAAGGCTTTGATCAATGCTTTGGATAGCCAAAGATTACATCACGCCTACTTATTTACCGGTACGCGGGGAGTAGGTAAAACAACCATTGGTCGTATTTTGGCAAAATGCCTAAGTTGTGATAAAGGTATTACGTCTGAGCCTTGTGGTACATGTGGTGCTTGTACCAGTATTGTTGAGGGGCGTTATGTCGACTTGATTGAAATCGATGCGGCGTCACGAACAAAAGTTGAAGACATGCGTGAGTTGTTGGAAAACGTACAATATGCGCCAACTGAAGGTCGCTTCAAGATATACCTGATTGATGAAGTACACATGCTTTCTCAATCAAGTTTCAATGCCTTGTTAAAAACACTTGAAGAGCCACCTGAACACGTTAAGTTTTTGTTTGCGACAACTGACCCTCAAAAACTCCCTGTTACGATTCTTTCTAGATGCTTGCAGTTTAATTTAAAAAACATGTCGCCTGAACGTATTGTTGGGCACTTGAACTATGTATTAACCCAAGAACAAGTCACCTTTGAGGAAATGGCTTTGTGGGCATTAGCCCGTGCAGCCGATGGCAGTATGCGTGATGCCTTGAGTCTTACTGACCAAGCAATTGCGTATGGCAATAGTGTACTGACTGAAGTCGGTGTGAGCACGATGCTTGGAACGGTAGATCAGAAAAAAATCTATCGAATACTTGATAAACTTGTGAGCCGTGATGCTTCGGGGATGTTGGCAGAAGTACAAAGCTTAGCTGAATTTTCACCTGACTACACTTCTGTATTAGCGACACTTGCTGCGATATTACATCGCGTTGCAGTTGAACAAGCTGTGCCGGGTGCAAGTGATAACTCAATGGGCGATCAAGAGCAGGTAGTTAACTATGCCCGACTGTTATGTGCTGAAGACGTACAGTTATTTTACCAAGTGGCATTAGTAAGTCGGCAGGATTTAGCGATTACACCTGATCCTAAGTCAGGCTTAGAAATGGCCTTGTTAAGAATGATGGCATTTCAGTTATCTCCGGTAGAGGGGAATAAACCTGCCTTACCCGTATCACCTAAGGTTGATGCGGCATTAGTGGCTGACACTTCGGACACTCCACTAAAAGCTCCGTCTTCTGTATCGAGTGACGTATTGAGTGAAGTGCAGGATGAAGTACCATCTATGTTATCGGCAGAGAATAGTCCGCCCCTAGAAGCCTACGAGAATGATGCGTCAATTGATGAATATGAGTCGGCCCCCAGTTCAGTTTCCCATGGTTATGAAAACGAAACTGCTTCGTTAGAAGGTGCGAAAAAAAAAACAATTTTAGCCGTTGAGTCTCTAGAGCAGACTGCTCAAGAAACTGTAGTGTTAAAAACAGTCGTGCCAGAGGCGGTTGAAATTGAAAAGGCTAGAAGCGATAACAGTGAATCTGCTGAAGTTGTATCGACTGGGCAAGTTGAAAATAAATCTAGTGCGCATGTACCGCCCGTTAGTACTTCCGTAGCAGAAATTGCCTCAGGTAATGATCAGAATATTGACCGAGTGAATGCGGGTGATGTTAAAGAGTTAGTACATACCGAACCAGCAGAGGCCCTCCCAGAAAATGAACAAATAGTAAATCCAAGTGCAGCACAAAGTGATGAGTCTTCTTGGTCAGTTCGGGCAGCTCAGCTAGGATTGACTGGTATGACCTTAAATTTATTATTGAATTCGGTGCTTGAAGAAAATGAACAGAGTTTGCAGTTATACTTTGATTCCGGTCACTACCGTTTACTTAACCCTAGTCACGAAAGTAGAATTCGCGCAGCAATACAACAGGCTTACAGTTATGATCAGCAAATAACCTTTTTTAACGGCCTGAAAGAAAGCCAGGAAACGCCAATGATGTGGCGTGATCGTAAACGTGGCGAAATGCAGGTACAGGCAGAACTTTTGATAAAGTCAGACCCTAATGTTCTAAAAATATTAGATGTGTTTGATGGTGTTTTGGTCGAGAATAGTATCAAAGCCATTGGTGAAGTCTCGTAATGAGGCAGTAAGATTGATAGGAGAAAGATATGATAGGCGGAAATATGGGCGATATGATGAAACAAGCCCAAAAAATGCAAGAAGAGCTTCAAAAACAACAAGCAGAAATTGCGAATGCAGAAGTGACCGGTGAGTCGGGTGCTGGCATGGTCAAGGTGCTAATGAATGGTCGTCATGATGTTAAAAAAGTTGAAATTGAAGACTCGCTTATGTCTGAAGAAAAAGAGCTTTTAGAAGACTTGTTAGCAGCGGCTGTGAATGATGCTGTACGTAAAATTGAAGAAAAAAGTAAAAGCTCAATGTCTGGCTTAGCTGCAGGTATGGGTTTACCTGCAGGTTTTAAAATGCCATTTTAGGCAGTTGCAAAAAAGAATTTACCACTTAATGTAAAGAGATTGTTGTATGGGGTTCGGACCAGTAATTGATGAGCTAATAGATGCTTTAAGGGTTTTACCAGGCGTAGGGCAGAAATCAGCTCAGCGAATGGCGCTTCATCTATTAGAAAGAAATAGACCTGGGGCGCAACGGCTCGCTTTTAGCTTAGAGAGTGCAGTAGAAAAAATTGGCTATTGCAATGCATGTCAAAACTTAAGTGAACAAGAAGTTTGTGCAATGTGCCAAGATAGTTCTCGCGATAGTGAAACAATCTGTATTGTTGAATCGCCTTCAGACCTGATGGCGATAGAGCAATCACATCATTATAAAGGCCATTATTTTGTTCTAAAGGGCAGTTTGTCACCACTTGATGGCCGCGGCCCAAATGAAATAGGTATTCCAGCATTAATCTCACGTGTTAAGGCCGCAGGTATAAAAGAGGTTATTTTAGCGACAAACCCTACTATTGAAGGAGAGGCAACGTCTCATTATATCGCTGAAGTTTTGAGTGCAAATGATTGTTTAATTACCCGCTTAGCTCATGGTCTCTCGATGGGGAGTGAGTTGGGATACGTTGATGGAGGCACATTAAATCATGCCTTTTCTGGAAGAAAACCGGTACTAACAAATGAGTGATATTTTAGAAAGTTTTACCTTGATTGACGATCAATTAACGCTTGAGACACAAGTCGAAATCTGGGCTTTAGAAGCTGTTTTAGCAATTGATACGGAGTTTATGCGAACGGATACGTATTATGCTAAACCTGGTCTAATACAGATAGCCGATTCTAAAGCGGTCTATATAATTGATCCGTTAAAAGTGACGAGCCTTAAACCTTTAGCGGGCTTATTAGCTGACCCGAAAATAGTTAAAGTCATGCACGCCATGAGCGAAGATATTGAGCTGCTTTATCAAGCGACAGGAGTGCTGACCCAATGTGTGTTCGACACACAAATCGCTGCGGCATTTTTAGGTTATGGTGCATCACTTGGTTATCAAAGTTTGGTTTCAGAAATTTTAGGTTATCCCGTTGATAAATCAGAGACTCGTTCGGACTGGTTAAAGCGACCGCTTACCGATAAACAATTAGAGTATGCTGCAAAAGATGCTGAATATTTAATTCTTCTACATCGAGAGTTAGAAGCCGCATTAATCGACAAAGCGCTTTTAGACTCTGTTTTTGATGAAGCTAGACATATACTAGTACAAACAAAACAAACTTGGGATCAGCCCGCTGCGGCTTATTTAAAGCTCAGAGGTGCCTATGAGTTACCTTTGTCGCGGCAGCAGGTGCTTCAAAAATTAGTGATTTGGCGAGACCAAAAAGCACAAAATGATAACGTGCCAAAACCTTGGGTATTTGGTGATAAGCATTTGATACAGTTTGCTGAAATTTTACCGAAGACAATTTCGGATATCAGAGACATTAAAGACATAAAACCAAAATCGATACGTCTGTATGGTGAAAGTCTAATTGCACAATTGACAGCGTTAGATTGCGCCTCAAATAAATTAGACGATAATTTTGTGGCTATTGATCGACCTGTGAAAGGCGACGAATTACAGCTTTTTAAAAAATTAAAGGCGATTGTGAATGATATCGCTGAGAAAACAGGTATTGCTCCTCAACTATTGGGGTCACGTAAAATGTTAGAAAATACAGTGATTCATGTTGTAAGGAATAATCATAATGCTTTACCTTCTGAATTTAGTAACTGGCGAAAAACGTTAATGGAAGGCCAGTTTTTAGAAATTTTAAAGCATGATGCAAGCAACGGTTAGGAAAATAAAATGAAGCAATATACATCGGATACAAAGCGTTTTTGTTCTGTTTTTAAAAGCTCGAAAAAGAGAGAAATGTATTTGTATGTTGATCGTAAGGCGGGAGTGAAAGAACTTCCCGATACGCTAAAAAGTATTTTTGGTGAACCGACTCATGTGCTAGATATGATTCTCACACCAGAAAAGAAATTGGCGAGAGTAGAGGCTGAAAAAGTATTGTCTGAGATTGCGCTTAAGGGATTTTATTTACAAATGCCGCCTGCAGTAGATGAAGAAAAGGTAGGAGACTACCAAGTTCAACAGGATAGCTTGAATGGATAAGGTGTCTTCTTTTTGGGAGCACAAAAAACTATCGGAAATGAGCCCTAGCGAGTGGGAATCACTTTGTGATGGTTGTGGTAAATGTTGTTTACATAAACTTCAGGACGAAGACACTGATGAGCTGTTATTTACGAGCATTAGTTGTGAATATCTAAATTTAGATACGTGTCGTTGTAGCGTATATACCGAACGAAAACGCTATGTGCCTGATTGTTTAACCTTGAGTTCAAAGCATTTAGATGAACTAAACTGGCTGCCATCAAGTTGTGCTTATCGTTTGTTACACGAAGGAAAGTCATTACCAGATTGGCATCCTTTGGTCTGTGGCGATACTCAGCAATTACATGTTCAACATATCTCAGTGCGAGGTAAGGTGATCAGCGAAGCGGATTTAGTCGATGATGAAGACTGGGATGAGTATGTGATTGAGGACTTGTGACTAGGAGTCTTATCAGTTGTATAGAAAGAAAACAGAAAGAATATTAAACGTTACGAGGAGTGAAATTTGGAAATGTCATCTTATCTAATGGCTTGGGGTATCTATTTACTATCAGCTATTGGTTTAGTATTTGTATTTTGGCGAATGACAAAAAATCTTAAGCTACGCCGAACTCGTCGTTCATTACGTAGTTTGGCCGCCGTGATTTTATTTACACCTATCAATATCACTACGGGAAGTTTGTGGTTAGCGCCTGCTTATTTAGTTGGGTCATATGACTGGATACTTGGAAAAACTGAAAAAGCGTTAGAAGCCGGAGTATATATATCCGTCGCATACATTTTAATGATGTTTATTATTATGCTTGAATCAGTCATGAGAAGATTATTTGGTATGAGGCGGGCGCATTAGTATTATGTTAAATATGCAAACTGGGCAAAAAATACAAACTGGAATTTATCAGCATTATAAGGGGCCTAAATATGAAGTTTTAGGTCAAGCACAACATAGTGAGTCTGAAGAGGTACTAGTTATGTATCGTGCCCTTTATGGCGATTTTGGATTATGGGTTCGGCCATTATCTATGTTTCAAGAGCATGTTGTCGTAGAGGGTGAAAATAAACCAAGATTTCAGCTAATTGAAGCGCAAGAAATACAACTAGGCTCATTTCACCAATGAGAAAACATCACAAAAACAATAACTAAGCCTCTAAACAATAGAAAATACTTCTAAACTCTCATTGTTGTTATTGAAAAACCTGCTATAAATTAAATTATGTTCTGCTAATTGTATTTCAAATTCGAGCTTTGTTGGCAGATAACCTAATTTTAAAAGATGTATAGTAGCAGGGGAAACCATGTCCTTTAGTATTAACTTTAGAGCACCAAAATATTTGAAATTTTTGATGATATTCTTGGTGTTCGCTAGTGGCCCAATGACGGTAAGTCATGCACTGGGTGAAACTGCCGCAGAGGCGATAGCAGATAGCGCCGCAAAAAAAGGTGCTGATATTCGTCTGCTTATTGATATCTCCGGCAGTATGAAAAAGAATGACCCTTCTAATCTCCGAATTCCTGCAGTCAACTTATTAACAGAACTTATTCCAGATGGTGATAAAGCCGGTGTTTGGACATTCGGTCAATGGGTTAACAACTTAATTCAGCATAAGGTTGTTGATGATGCTTGGCGTTTGAATGCGAAAGAGCAGGCAAAAAAAATAAACTCTGTTGCTTTATATACCAATATTGGCGCAGTACTTGAGAAAGCCTCTGACGATTTTAAGACAAACAAAAATTTAGATAACACGCATTTCATTTTGTTAACTGATGGCATGGTGGATATTGATAAGGACCCTGAAAAAAATTCTCAAGAGCGTGATCGTGTTTTAACGAGTCTTTTAAAGACTTTTAAAGATAAGGGGGCAAAAATTCATGCAGTTTCATTGTCTAAAAATGCTGATAGCGCATTGATGGACAAATTAGCGATTCAAACCGGAGGGCAGTCTGCGGTTGCAGAGTCGTCAGAGGATCTTACAAAAATATTTCTTCAAGCATTGGACCAAGCTGTACCTAATGAACAAGTACCAATAGAAGGAAATGAATTTGTAATTGACTCAAGTGTAGAAGAGTTTACCGCTTTAATATTTAGAGGTGACGGAGCAATACCAACCGAAATTATAGGGCCTGATGAAAAGCTCCATAGTAAAAGTTCACACTCTGGCGATGTTAAGTGGTATCAAGATAAAGGCTATGACCTAATCACTATTAAACGCCCACTAGAAGGCACATGGAAGATAAAGGCAGATGTTCAGCCTGATAGTCGTGTAACAGTTGTAAGTAACCTTCAGTTGGATGTGACACGGCTCCCCGTAAACTTCTTTGCCGGTGATCAATTAAAAGTTGATGTTCGTTTTGTTGAAGATGGCAAAACGGTTACGAATAAAGACTTCCTATCGTTATTAGATGTGAAACTGAATATAAAAACTGAGGAAAATAAAGAAGGCAGTAAAACAATATCTGACCCTAAAAAACCTCCTGTAGACGGCGTTTTTAGTGATGCTATTCGTAAACTTACAAAAGTAGGGCAGTATGAGTTAACGGTACTGGTAGATGGGAAAACATTTAAACGAAAAAATCGACAAATTATTAATTTGAGATCACCATTTGATTTTGAGTTTGCTGCAAAAGGTGAGGGCGATAGCGCGCATTATCAATTGGTTGTTTCTGCTCTAAGTGAAAATATCTCATTGAATGAAACCAGTGTTTTTGCAAAAATTAAAGCACCTGATGAAAGCAGCTTAATTAAAGCGATTGAGTTAGATAAGGCGTCTGGGCGCTGGATTCTTCCTATTTTTGCAGACAAAGGCGACGGGCTGTATAAAATTGCGATTAAAGTAAAAGCAAAAACGACTCAAGGTAAGAAATTTAAATTTAGTCCAAAAGTATTCGAAGCTGTTTTTCCTATTCCAGCAGGAGAGGCAAATAAAATTATATCGGTGAATGAGGAGCTGGTAGAGGAAGCTTCTTCTGAACCAGAACCAGAACCAGAACCAGAACCAGAACCAGAACCAGAACCAGAACCAGAACCAGAAGTTGAGGAGATCGCCCCGCCGATTGAAGTTCCTGATGAATTTGAGGAGCCAGAAGTAGTTTCTGAGGGGGAGGATATCCTTTTAGCGGAGTCAGATTTAACATTTTGGCTGATTGTTGCCGGGGCCGTTGTTGCGGGTTTGGGTTTAATTGGCGGCGTAGTATTCTTTATTAAAAAGAGACGCAACAAAAACGAAGATGGGGAAGAGGAAATACTCAGTGACGAGGTGGTTGAAGAAATCATGGAGGAAAAAGTAGAAGACAGTACTCCTGAAATCGATGAGGCATTGGACTTTGTTGAGGAGCCTGAAGAAATCATGCCAGAGCCAGAACCAGAGCCAGAACCAGAGCCAGAGCCAGAGCCAGAACCAGAACCAGAACCAGAACCAGAACCAGAACCAGAACCAGAACCAGAACCAGAGCCAGAGCCAGAGCCAGATTTAGGAATGGATGAGGGCTTAGATTTATCATTAGATGAATTGAGCGAGGTGGCAGAAGAGCTTGAGCCTGCTGAAGAGATAGAGCCCGATGAAGATGGCTCTGCGTCTGCTGACGAAGATATTGCCGCGGACATTGCTCAGGCTATTGAAGAGGCTGCAGATGAGGATGAAGATGATATAGATAAAGAAGTTGAGGCAGCGTTAGATATAAGTGATCCAGATGATGACGATGATGACGATGAAGAATTCAATTTAGAAGACTTCGATATTGGTGAAACAGAAGATTCGCCAAAAGATGATAAATAGGGTTTTCATCCCCATTATTAAATAATGCTATGGCTTGCTGTTTATTAGCTAAGCCATAGCAAGTTTCATTCATGAGTGCTTAAAACTTAGCCCCTAACCAAAACCAAACTTTGTCGGTGTCAACTTTTCCTGATGCCGCATCTCCTGCAGAATAGGAACCATACTTTAGGCCTGCAGAGTAGTTCTTACCAAATTTTCTAGCATATAGAATATCAATCTCGCTGCCGAGGTCATCAACGGTTGCGCTAGACTCATCTGCACTAAAATCGTGATAAGCCACAACAACTTTACCGCCCGCTAACTTACCGGATACTTTTAAATAAAGGTCTTCTAAACCCTGGGACGGCGTATTAAGAAATTGATCTGTCCAGCCATTAAATTTATGCAAAGTAGCTAGTGGCGTACTGAATGCATAGTTACCATCTTTAGAACCTAAAACTTCGTAGCCTACTTTGGCAGTAATACCGCTAATAACAGCTCCGCCTTCCAAGAGCATATAATTTGATTCTAATGTGTTCGCCCCGTTTTCATATTTCTGATAGGCATACTCTGCAGAGTAGAGTGCTTTAATGCTACCGATTTCTTTGGAGCCACTAAGCCTAATACCGTAGGTGTCATAGGACTTTTCGGAGACTGTTTCTTCTAACAAATATGCGTATGAGCTAAGTTTACCTATAGCGGTTTTGTAACTCATGTTAATTAAATGATCTTTGGAGTCAATATCGGCTTCTTCACCAAAAATTCGATTTCGTTGATCAAGGTAGGCGTAGTTAAGCTCAAGATTTTTAATCGGTGCATATTGAAAACTTACCGCGTCAAACGTTTGTCTGTCCTGTCGCCAACCTACATGACCAACATAGCGATGGTTGTCGTAAGTCAGTATCTGGCGGCCCAATTTTGCTGTAAAAGTTTGATATTTATATTGCAAGAATCCTTGGTCGAGTTCTGTGGTTTCCTGATCTGCAATAACCGATGCACCTTTAGACGTATAATCAGCCGGTCGTGCAAACCCTGGAATATCATACTCATCTTGGCCGGCGACGACGCGAGAGTCTTCGAACTCTATTGTTGTCGAAAAGCCTTCGTAGGTTCCTGTGGTGTAACCTAGTCTAGTTCGGAGTGTAGTTGCGTTGGCATCATCGGCTGCGTTGTCTTGTTCAACACCTTCGTACCTTAAACGAAAATCACCATAGGCTTTGCCGTTAGTTAGTGCTGTGGTTATTTCATCGACTGAAGCGGACGCAAAGCTTGCTCCAGCAATTGATGAAATGGCAATGCTTAGAGCACTAACTACTGGAAATTTTGATACTGTTTTCATTTATTTACTCCTGTTTACTTCTTTAATAAATATTTTGGGGACATAACACTATGTTGTGGGTTTAGGCTGCTTTTACCTTTTGAATTGTTCGCTTATTTTTAATAGTCAAGGGTTCCACTTTTCGTTGTTTTTCATATAAAAACTTCAGCACTTCAGAGCGAAGGTGTAAATAAGCAGGGTCTTCTGCAAGTTCCAGCCGACCTCTGGGGCGAGCTAAATCAATATTTAAAATTTCACCAATGGTTGCTTCTGGGCCATTCGTCATCATGACGATTCGGTCGGATAGCAATACAGCTTCATCCACATCATGCGTGATCATGATGACGGTATTATTGAGCTCTGCTTGAATTTCCATTAATGAATCTTGCATGTGAGCGCGGGTGAGTGCGTCTAAGGCTCCAAATGGCTCATCCATGAGCAAAATTTCTGGTTGCATCGCAAGTGCTCTAGCAATACCCACGCGCTGTTTCATGCCACCTGAAATTTCATCAGGGCGTTTATGCATGGCATGATCCATATGTACGAGTGTTAAATTATGCTCGATCCAGTCCTTTGTTTCGGACTTGGATTTAGTGTTACCAAATACTTGTTTTACGGCGAGTTCAACATTTTGATATGCACTCAGCCAAGGTAGCAGTGAGTGGTTTTGGAATACTACCGCTCTTTCTGGGCCGGGTTCCGTTACTTCTTTTCCATTTAATACCACGCCGCCTTTGGTTGCTTGATGAAGTCCGGCTACAACATTTAATACGGTTGATTTACCACAACCAGAATGGCCAATTAATGACACAAATTCACCTTCATTAATTTTTAAACCCACATCTTTTAAAGCGGTGAAGGGGCCTTTAGGGGTGGGGAATACCATATCAATATTGCTTATATCTAATATTTCGCTCATTTTTATATCCTCTTAAGTCTCTGAAAAGTATTCGTGGGGGATTAACGTGTTGCGCTTGATTTATCCCATGAAACCCATCGTTGTAGTTGCAGCATGCCTCGGTCTAATAAGAACCCAATAAAACCAATTACAATTACGGCGGCCATAATTCTGCTTAGCGAGTTTGAGCTACCATTTTGAAATTCATCCCACACAAATTTTCCTAATCCAGGGCTTTGGGCAAGCATTTCTGCGGCAATTAACACCATCCATGCGATCCCTAAAGACATACGCATACCGGTAAAAATCATTGGAATAGAGGCGGGTATAACAATTTTTTGTACATGTTTTAGTGCCGGTAATCTAAGCACTTTACTTACATTTAGTAAGTCACTATCTATTGATGCAACGCCAACAGAGCTATTGATGACCATTGGCCATAAACAGCACAACGTGACAGTGATCATTGAGTTAAGAAAAGACTTGGCAATCCATGGATCATCCGACACATATGTTGCACTGACTAACATCGTCACCAAGGGTAACCAAGCCAAAGGAGAAACAGGTTTAAAAATTTGAATAATAGGGTTAACGGCAGCATTTAAAGTTTTATTTAAACCGACGCCAATACCTAGAGGGATTGCGATAATTGCAGCAACAATAAACCCACTCATGACGGTGATAAGGCTAGTGACAATTTGGTCTAAAAACGTCTCTTTACCCGTATAAACGCGAGTTTTTGGTTGGTAATCTGGGTCTACAGCCATACGTTTTTCGTTACGGTCGCTTTGGCGAATGTAAAAAGCCGTTTCTTTTTCTCTTTCAGCGGCATGTTCTTGGTAAAGTGAGCCAAATTGTTCTAATACAGATGCCGGCCCTGGGAATTGTCCAAGAGACGTTTTAACGCTTTGCGCTGTAGCGGTCCATAACAATAAAAAAACTATAATGCCCACTAATGGCATAACGATAACTTTTGTGGCATTGGATGAGAGCTCAAGTACCTTATCGACCCATGCAGTTTGTGTTTGTGTTTCTGTTTCTGTTTTAAGAGATGTCGCCGTTGACATGATCTTGTGCTCCTGGTTCAAGGCTTATGCGTTTATCAATCTAAGTTAGCTAATTAATTTTTTCTGATGTTAGGGTTAAACGGTATTGCTTCAGCGCAATACCGCTTATTTCAGTGCTAAATTTTGTCTCCTTTCTTTAAGCCGATCGCAAACTTTTCAAGATAGGCGTTAGGTTGCTTGCCGTCATAAACGATGTTGTCAATGAAGTGAGTTTGTGGGTCTCGATAACCATCTTCAGTTTCAAAGTCAGGGAACTCTTTGGCGTTAGCAAGTTTGTCTTGAACAAGAGATTGCACTGCTTTTTCATAAATATCAGGACGATATACTTGCTTCGCTAAATCTTTGTACCAGTCATCGCTTTTATCATCTGGAATTTGTCCCCAGCGACGCATTTGGGTGAGATACCAGATCGCATCAGAGTAGTAGGGGTAGGTGGCGTTATATCGGAAGAATACATTGAAATCAGGGACGTCTCGCTTATCGCCCTTTTCGTACTCAAAGGTGCCTGTCATACTATTAGCGATGACATCGTAATCAGCTCCAACGTAATTGGGTTGTGACAATATCTTTACGGCTTCAGGGCGGTTAGCATTGTTATTCGCATCCAGCCACATAGCTGCTCGAATTAAGGCTCGGGTTAAGCGGGTGGTGGTATTAGGGTATTTTTCAGCGAATTCTTCAGTAATACCAAAAACTTTTTCAGGGTTATCTTTCCAAATTTCATAATCAGTCACTACCGGTACGCCAATACCTTTAAATACAGCTTGCTGGTTCCAAGGTTCACCTACGCAATAGCCATAGATTGTTCCTGCTTCAAGTGTTGAAGGCATTTGAGGTGGTGGCGTAACAGACAACAAAACATCAGCGTTAATTTTTCCTGACGTATCGCCTTTATGAGGGGCATAATAACCAGGATGAAGACCACCCGCTGCTAACCAATATCTCAACTCATAATTATGTGTCGATACTGGAAACACCATGCCCATGTTGAATGGTTTACCTTCATCTTTATATTTTTCAACAACAGGTTTTAAAGCGTCAGCCTTGATTGGGTGAGCAGGGCGGCCATCCGCCATTTTTGGGATGTTAGGTTTCATTTGCTTCCAAATTTCATTTGAAACCGTAATCGCATTACCATTTAAATCCATTGAAAAAGGCGTAATGATATTTGCTTTAGTTCCGTATCCCATTGTGGCCGCGATTGGTTGGCCTGCTAACATGTGAGCGCCATCCAAACGACCATCAATTACGCCATCTAACAGTACCTTCCAATTAGCTTGTGCTTCGATTTTTACGTAAAGGCCTTCTTCTTCGAAGTAACCCTTCTCATAGGCGACTGCAATAGGTGCCATGTCAGTTAGCTTGATAAAACCAAAAGTAAGTTCTTCTTTTTCTGGGTAACCTAGCTTCTCAGCTTGTGCGTTACTCACAACGAGACCTGCGCTAACGACAGATGTTATCGCTGCAACTTTTACAGATTTTAACCACTTCATAGATGTAACCCTCTTTTCATTTTGCAAAAAAAAAGGTGCTCACCTCTCGATCATCTATAAAATAGATAACTGACAGATGAGCACCTTTGCTCATTCAAACCATGCTGCATCGTTGTAAGCATGTTTGTATTTTTTATCGCCATTGATAAAAAATATTTATGTATGTTTTATATAAAGCACTTCGCGTGCCAACTTATAAGCTCCTGTTTTTAGGTGTATTTAAATCTCTATGCGCTAAATTTTATCAAAATTTACTTGTTTAGCTCTATTTATGCTTTATTTTGGAGCGTTAAGTTTTTTAATCATTAAGCAGCTTAAATGCATCGATAAGGTTTTCTGAAATAGTCGCCATAGATTGACCTTTATCCATCGCCATCTTTCTTAGTGAGTTATAGGCCTCTTCTTCACCCATATTTTTTTGCGCCATGAGTAAACCTTTTGCTCGCTCCAGTATTTTTCGGTCAGCAAGTTTAGTCTTAACACTCGTTAATTCTTTTTCTAAACTTTGTTGCTCGTTAAATCGGGCGATTGCTATGTTAACAATAGAAGGTAAACGTTGAATTTGTATGTCGTCTACAATGAACGCATTCACACCTGCTTTAACAACTTGTTGGATCATGTGCGGTGAGTCTCTTTCAGCAAAAACAATGACAGGCAAAGGGTGTAGTTGACGAAGATCCGACATTTTCTTAAGTGTAATTGAATCTGGAGCATCCATACTGATCATAATTATATCAGGCTTATAATAGTCGGTACGGTCAGCTAGTTTCGTAATATCAGTAATCTGTTCAACAATTTGATAATCATTTTCTACCAAAGCTCGCTTTAGGAGTGAAGATTTTGTACGCACAGGGTCTATTAAGAGTACGCGTGTTAATGGTTTTTGTTGAGGGTTTGTTTTTGCTGATTTCATATGATTAATTTAATTAACAAGGTGGCTATAAAAAAATCTGAAAGGTTGGGGTCGTTAGTTTGGTCGACACCTATAAAAAACAGTATTTAAGCCTAAGGTGATCGCTGTTCAGTTGATAGTGGTTAAGCAATTTATGAACCATAAGGTTTTTGTTGCATTAAATCAATGTGTTATGTGTAGTGCTTAAATTATATTCTTTAAGTTTATTCAAATAATGCATTTTAAATAAACGTTGGTGGCTTTAACTGGATGGCAAGTGCACCATAATTAATCTTTTTATTTAAAGTTATACGGCTACTTTTTTATGAGGGTGAAGTAGTTTTGCATAGTCTGTGAGTGCCTCACCTTTAATATACGGTAATCAAAATGCCTCACTTGTTAATAGAACTTATAGGGTAAAACCATTAAACTTTTATTTGGTTTAGGAAATAGGACTTGGTCGTAATACTTAGTATGACTGGAGTCACATTACTTTTGTGCACGGATTAGCATGAACACATATCGCAACAAAACCTTTCATGATCTAACCCTATTTTCCTCTATTAACCACTACACTTTTTACAATTGTTGGCAATTCAAATAAATAGCCCAGTGTTTTTGGTTATTCTTTTGAAAAGTTCGGCGCATTTAAAAAGATGATTCAGATATTTTGTTGGGAGTGAGTAAAGATGATTGAAACTACAATTCGTTTTTTTCAAGAGGGTGGGTTTTTCATGTATCCAATCTCAATAATTTTAGTTGTTGGTTTGATCATTGCGATTGAGCGTTTTGCATACTTAACACTGGCAAAGCGTACTAATCGAGCGGATTTTAATAAGCTACATAAAATGATTGGTGGCAAAGATTTTAAAGCGGCTGTTAAATTTGCATCGCAATCAAGCTCGTCGATGTCAAATATGATTGGTGCAGGCTTAATTCGTTTAGGGCGCCGTCAACCAAGAGAAGAAATTGAGTATGCGATGGAAGAAGGGCTACTCGATGCGATGCCTAGGTTAGAAAAGCGCACTCAGTATCTTGCGACACTTGCAAATGTATCAACTCTTTTAGGGCTACTGGGAACAATTATTGGTTTGATTGCTGCCTTTACTGCGGTTGCATCAGCAGACCCAGCTCAAAAGGCGAGCTTACTATCGCAAAGTATTTCTGTAGCGATGAATACGACGGCGTTTGGATTAATTGCAGCGATACCTTTGTTATTGATCCACTCAGTATTACAAACTAAAACGAATGAGATTGTGGATAGTTTTGAGATGGCGGGTATTAAAGTGATGAACATCATCAGTGATCGCACTCCCGTACCGGCTTCAGATAATAAGCCTGTCGCTTCTGCACCAAGGCCTCCTAATGCAAACGGTATGCAACCAGCTACAGCTATCTAGTTTTTGAATTGAATCTAAACCTTAAGCTAAAGCATCAGGGGTCACGAACATGAAACGAAAGCATCGCCGCTTGCGCAATAAAGATACCGATCTAGACATCACAGCTTTTATGAACTTAATGATTGTGTTAGTGCCTATTCTGTTGATGAATATGGTATTTGCTCAGACGAGTGTATTGGAATTAAATTTTCCAAACGAGTCAGACAATCAGATAGAGCAAGAAACTGCGCTTCAGTTACAAGTAATTATTCTAGATAAACAACTAGTTGTTGCTGACAACAAAGGCGGCGTTATTAAAAGCATTGATAACAAAGATGGTGTGTATGACTTTGAAATGCTTGGGCGAGTGATGCAGGACTTGAAATCTCGTATTCCTGAGAAGAAAGACATTACAGTGATGGCAGAAAAACAGACTTCGTATCAAACTTTGGTTTCTGTGATGGATAAAGTCCGTTCTTATAAAACCGTTGTTGCGGGAAGTTTAGTGTATGCAGAGTTATTTCCTGAGGTATCCATTGCTGATGCACCTGAAGTGCTTCCATCGACTAATATCGCTAAAGTACAGGGTGTTTCGGAAGATAAGGAGAAATCATGAAAACCTCCGCTAAAGCAAAAAGACTTCAACGCCATCAACGAAGAGGTAAGGCGCAAGGGAAGCTGAATTTAGTTTCTTTAATGGATATTTTTACCATCCTCGTATTCTTTTTGATGGTTAATTCTTCCTCTGATGTACAGGTTTTAAATCAAGATAATAGCGTTAAATTACCCGTTTCGAACGCAGACAAAGTGCCTAAAAATGCATTGGCTTTAGCCGTGACGGCAGAAGATATATTAGTTGGCGGGCGGGCAATTTTAAAAGTTGCTCAATTAAATGCTTTTGAAGGTGATATTGAGCCACAATTAAAGGCAGAACTGGATTATCAGTCTTCAAAATCTAGAGCTGCGCCATCACCATTAGGGCTTCCTATTATTATTCTTGCTGATCGTGAATTGCCTTATGAGTTACTGAAAAAAATTATGTCGACGTGTGTGGATTCAGGGTATGCCAGTATATCTCTGGCTGTTAATAAACCTGAACAGAAGGAGGCTTGATCGTGTCATTTATACAACAGGGTTTAGCCTGGAATGTTGAAGCAGATGAGAATAATCGATTAAAGAAAATTATTTTAGGCGTGCTTCCGTTATTTATGTGTTTGGTTGTATATGTCTCTTGGGTAGATTTACCTGAACAAGATAGAGAGACGCTAGAGGCAATACCGCCACAACTTGCCAAAGTGATTCTAAAAAAGAAAGTTGAACCTAAACCGGTTGTTCAAAAGAAGAAAGAAATAGAAAAGAAAGAAGAGAAAAAAATTAAACCTGAACAAGTAGCTAAAAAACAGAAACCAAAAGTTAAGAAAATCGCACCACAGATTGTTAAAAAACCAAAAGTTAAACATAAGCCAAAAGAAGTATTACTTGCTCGAGAGAAAGCTAAAACTTCTGGATTACTTGCGATGAGTAGTCAGTTATCGGCCATGAGTGCTTTGGCTAGTAAGGTAACGCTAGATGTTCCTAATACCATCACTGCAAAACCTATCGCGAGAAAAGCAGTTGACCGCCTAGCCTCCAGTATTTCTACGACAAGAAGCACCGGTGTAAATAAAAAATTGTTGACTCAGGGGGCTCAAAAAATATCATTGTCTGCACGTAAAATTACGGAAGTTGATCAAGTTGAAGAGATGTTTGCTGTTGTTGAAGAAGAGGAAAAAATTGCAGCGGAGCAGTTATTAATTGCAAAGCGTACGTCTGAAGAGTTGCGTCGTACGATGGATGCGAATAAATCAGCTATTCAAAGTATTTATAATCGCGCCTTACGTAAGAAACCATCACTACAGGGAATTTTTACGCCCTTATTGGTAATAGAAGAGAGCGGAAGGGTATCAAATTGCACCATCGAGTCGTCGACATTAGGCGAACCAGGGCTAGAAAATAAGTTCTGTAAGCGTTTGAGGTTGGTTGATTTCGGCTATAAGGCAGGAGTAGATAGAATGAAGTTTAAGTATCCGTTTGACTTATTACCAGGTTAAATGAGTGTCAATTGGCAAAGAAAACCCTCAATATTACTTCCCTATTAATATTTATCCTTCACAATATTGTGGGGGATAAATTCAGTAAAAAATGCCATTTATTCGTTCGGCGACTATTAATTAAGCAAATAAAAGACTAAATGTGGATTATCTGCTTTAATTATTGTTCATATACTATTTGTGTCTTGCTCTAAATTGACACCATTGTTACAGTTGCTCGATTAAATTATTCGAAATTTTTTAGGTTGATATCACTCCATGTTTAAAAAGATCCGAGGCTTATTTTCCAGCGATTTATCTATTGATCTTGGTACAGCTAATACACTTATTTATGTTAGAGAAAGAGGCATCGTTCTTGATGAGCCTTCTGTTGTTGCCATTCGAAATCACGGGGCGCAAAAAAGTGTTGCTGCTGTGGGCGCAGAAGCGAAAAGAATGCTAGGCCGAACACCTGGTAATATTACAGCGATTCGCCCATTGAAAGACGGCGTTATTGCTGATTTTGTGGTAACCGAAAAAATGCTTCAGCATTTTATTCACAAAGTTCACGAAAATAGCTTCATTACACCAAGTCCGCGCGTTTTGGTTTGTGTGCCAAGTCGCTCTACAAAAGTTGAGCAAAAAGCAATTAGAGAGTCTGTACTTGGTGCTGGTGCACGAGAGGTATTTTTAATCGAAGAGCCTATGGCTGCGGCGATAGGTGCAGGCCTACCGGTTGAAGAGGCTAGCGGTTCTATGGTTGTTGATATCGGTGGTGGTACTACAGAAATCGCGATTATCTCTTTAAGTGGAATCGTTTATGCTGATTCTGTAAAAGTAGGTGGCGACCGATTTGATGAATCTGTGGTTGCTTATGTTCGCCGTAATTATGGCAGCTTGATTGGCGATGCGACTGCAGAAAGAATTAAACAGGAAATTGGTTGTGCTTATGAAGGGCTGGAACTGCGTGAAATTGATGTTCGTGGTCGTAACTTAGCTGAAGGTGTACCAAGGGGCTTTACACTGAATAGTGAAGAGATACTTGAAGCGTTACAAGATTCGTTAGCTCAAATAGTACAATCAGTAAAAGGCGCTTTAGAGCAATCTCCTCCAGAATTAGCTTCAGATATCGCAGAACGAGGAATTGTACTTACCGGTGGCGGATCATTGTTAAGAGGGCTTGATAGGTTACTAAGTGAAGAAACTGGTTTGCCTGTAATCGTTGCTGAGGATCCGCTCACTTGTGTAGCTCGTGGCGGTGGTAAGGCGCTTGAGTTAATTGACAGCACAGCTCACGGCTTTTTCCCAATCGAATAAAGCCTGCTGAAATAAAGTCATACTGGTGCGCGAATGCGCACCATTTTTTTATGTAGCATTTTTATATTAATCACTGTTGCGTCTAAATATTTATAACGTATCTATCGTATTGTAAGGAGGGGGCTGATTAAAACTATATTTTCACAAGGCCCTTATTTAGCATATCGACTTCTATTAGCGGTTATTCTTTCCGTTATTCTTATTTTTATTGATGTTCGTACTACTCAATTAAGCTCGGTTAGAAATGTTATTAGTTCAGCTTTAACTCCTGTGCAATGGTTAAGTGACGTGCCAAGTGATATTGCTTTCGGCTTGGAAAATCTTTTCACTAGTCGTGAGTCGCTTGAAGAAGAACTAGAGCTCATGAAAGACCGTATGTTGGTGCTAGAGCGAAAGTCTCAAAAACTTGCATCTGTGACTGCTGAACTAAATCGATTACGTGAACTTCTGAATGCGTCTCGTGTTTTAGATGAAGGGGTTGTGGTTGCAGAGCTCATTGGGGCCAGCCCAGACCCTGATAACCAGTATATTTTAATTAATAAAGGCTTTCGGGATGGTGTTTATTTAGGTCAAGCCATTTTAGATTCAGAAGGTTTAATGGGACAGGTAATTGAGATTAATGAATTCTCTAGTCGTGTTTTATTAATTTCAGATAGTCGTCATGCGGTACCTGTACAGGTGAACCGTAATGGAATGCGTGCGATTGCTTATGGCGTAGGCTCTCTAAGCTCTCTTGAACTAGGTAATGTACCTGATACAGCGGATCTTCAAGTGGGTGATCTTTTAGTAAGTTCAGGTTTGGGTGGGCGTTTTCCTCAAGGCTACCCAGTGGCAAGGGTAAGCTCAATCGAACATGATTCAGGGGAGTCTTTTGCTCACGTAAAAATTACGCCAGAAGCGAAATTAAATCGTAGTCGCTTACTCTTATTAGTTTTCAAGCAAGCTGACCAAGTGTTGACAATAGAAACACCCGAAGAAAATACAGGAGGGCTTAATGGCGATTAGTAAAATAAGATGGTTAGCTGTTTTTCTTTCGTTTATTTTTGCAGCCATTCTAGAGCTTAATTTATTGCCGGATGCCTTAGCTTTTTTGAGGCCTGAGTGGTTAGTACTAACTCTAATCTACTGGTTGCTGCGACACCCTGAGAAAATAGGCATTGTAACCGGTGTGGTGATTGGTTTGGTGATGGATGTTTTGTCTGGCAGCTATCTAGGCATACACATATTGTCTTTGAGCCTAACTTGTTACCTTGTTTTAACCATGCATAAACGTTTAAAGATGTTTCCTTTGGTACAGCAGTCTGTTGTGGTGTTCTTTCTTGTGGGAATTCAATTAATGGTTGTCTATACACTTAGATCCATTCTTGGTGTATCTGATATCGGTTTAACTTATTTGTGGCAAGCGCTTTCTAGTGCCGTTTTTTGGCCCATGATCGTTATTTTGTGTGATCGCTTAGCTTTTGCACTGCGCTAATGAAAACAAATATCATATTAGCTTCTGCCTCACCGCGTAGAAAAGAATTACTTGAGCAAATTGGAATCTCATCATTTAAAATTCTTGCTGCAGATATTGACGAGACGCCCTTAAATACTGAACAGCCATCAAAATATGTATCTCGCATGGCAAGTTCTAAAGCATACGAAGTGTGGAAAAAAATAGCAGCTTCTTCAGCTTCTTTGGCAGGGACGCGGACGCTTGTGTTAGCTTCAGATACGAGTGTTGTGCTTAATGATGAGATTTTTGGTAAGCCTGAAACCAAGCTAGACTTTCTTAGTATGATGGCGCGTTTATCTAGCCAGACTCATGAGGTGATAACGAGTGTGCACGTCTTAGAGCTTATTGGATCAGGCATTAAGTCGGAGAAAGCAATTTCTGTTGTGACAAAAGTAAGCTTCAAATCAATTACTATGCAGGAGATGGAGTGTTATTGGCGCACGGGAGAGCCTGCTGATAAAGCTGGAGGTTATGGTATTCAAGGTCGCGGAGCTTTGTTTGTTCAGAGTATTGAAGGTAGTTATAGTTCGGTGGTTGGTTTGCCATTAAAAGAAACAGCTGAGCTTTTGGTTGGTTATAAGATTGATGTTTGGTCACTTTGATTCGTATATTAGTAACGTTTATTTATTCAAAGAATGATTTGAAAGTGCCTATTTCTAAAAATAATACAGTATTAATAAAGGACAGCCCATGAGTGAAGAGATTCTAATTAATGTGACGCCTGTTGAAACACGTGTCGCGGTAATTGAAAACGGTATGTTGCAAGAGGTTTATATCGAAAGAACTTCAAGACGTGGGATTGTGGGTAATATTTATAAAGGTAAAGTTGTTAGAGTACTACCTGGAATGGAAGCTGCATTTATTGATATCGGCCTAGAAAAAGCTGCTTTCATTCACGTCTCAGATGTTAAAGCACAAATTAAAAACACCATTGTAAATGGCAAAGAATCTGCTCCTGATATAACTTTACTGCTAAGAGAAGGCCAGCCTCTAGTTGTTCAAGTAATTAAAGACCCTATAGGTACAAAAGGCGCTCGTTTGACGACCCAGCTTTCTGTTGCTAGTCGCTATCTTGTTTATATGCCTGACGTGCCGCATATTGGCATTTCACAGCGTATTGAGGATGAGGACGAACGAAATCGCCTTAAAGACCTAGTTGAAAGTTGCCAGTTAGATGATGAACAGGTTGGCGCTGGTTTTATAGTTCGTACTGCAGCCGAAGGCGCGGGAGAAGAGGAGTTTAAGGCGGATATTCACTTTCTTGCACGTCTTTGGCAAAAGCTTAAGCAACGAATTAATGAGAATGGTGTTCCTTCTGTTATCTACCAAGACCTACCTCTATTTACGCGCGCTATTCGAGACCTTGTTAAGCCTCAGTCTGAAAAAATTCGTATTGATTCAAAAGAAAGCTATGTAAAAGTGAAGGAGTTTTCTGAGAATTTCTTAATTGATGTGAGCGATCGACTTGAGTACTACCCAGGCGAACGACCGATTTTTGATCTTTATAGTATTGATGATGAGATCCAAAAAGCGTTAGGACGTAAGGTGCAATTAAAGTCAGGAGGGTATCTGATAATAGATCAAACGGAAGCCATGACAACGATTGATGTTAATACGGGTGGGTTTGTCGGACATCGGAATTTAGAAGAAACTATCTTTAAAACAAATCTGGAAGCTGCACGTACCATTGGGCGACAACTTAGGCTAAGGAATTTAGGTGGAATAATTATCCTAGATTTTATCGATATGTTGGATGAAGAGCATAAGCGGCAGGTTTTACGGATGCTGGAAAAAATGCTTGAAAAAGACCATGCGCGCACCACTGTGAGTTGTGTATCTGAACTTGGTTTAGTTGAAATGACACGAAAGCGAACAACAGAGAGTCTAGGGCAGACTTTGTGTGAACCTTGTAATGTCTGTAATGGCACAGGTCTATTGAAAACGCCAGAGACCGTATGTTATGAAATTATGCGTGAAATCTTAAGGGTAAACCGTGCCTATGATGCGTCAGTTTATCTTGTCATGGCCTCACAAAGTGTCATTGATCGTTTGTTGGATGAAGAGTCGGATAATATTGCAGATTTAGAAACTTTTATCGATAAACATATCAAATTCCAAGTGGAGGTTATGTATAATCAAGGCCAGTTTGATGTTGTACTGATTTAAAAATTTAATGTAATCGTTTCACCAAATATAATTCACCTATTTACTAGTAGAGTCTGACTGTGCTGAATAGCTCTTACCGACTACTTAAATTCAAGGCTAAACTAGTATCCTTTTCCGTTTTATTCCTAGTTGCTGTTTATGTGCTAATTGGAAGAGCTTTCTTAGGGCTCTTGCCTGACTATCAGAAAGACCTTGAACGCATTCTGTCTGAACAAATTCAAATGCCTGTTGAAATAGCTAGTATCAGTGGCCGCTGGGTTGGTTTTGACCCTGTGATTGATATTAATGGCTTAAGTGTTAATGGTGCTGAGAATGCTTATGTTGGTCGTGCACGCATTCGTTTTGCCTTTTTAGCTTCGATTTACGCTCTAGAACCACGCTTTAAATCTATTGTTGTTGAGCACTCCGAGTTTACAGTGTTTCAAGAGGATTCGGGAGCATGGAAAGCTGCAGGTTTTGAAATGCCAGAAAAAGAAGGCGGGTCAGAAGCAGACTTTTCAACCTTGAATGCTATTTTTAATGGTGTTGCGATTACGCTTATTGATAACACCATTTTACTTAGGCATAAACAAGGTAAGGTGCAAATGCTTCGTTTGCCTGCTGTTAATCTTAGCTATATAAATGATAAGTTTTTTGCTAGCGGAAAGGTGTTGCAAGAAGTTGGTCGGAAAACACTATTGAATTTCTCTATTGAAGGGCATGGCGTCTTATCTGATCAAGATATTGCAGGGACACTTTATTTAGAAGCTCGCTCTGCTGAGTTTTTTGACCGAGTTTTGAACACATATCAGTGGAAGAATGTCGCAATTCAAGACATCGATGCAAGTGCGCGCTTATGGTTATCATTTGATGGTTTAAATGTGACATCAGCCCAAGGCGATGTGCAGGTTAGTAAGGTTAACTGGACGGTTGCAGAAAAATCCCTTCCCCCCATTTTGAATGCAGTAATGGATGTTAAATTAACAGTGACTGAAAATGAACAGTTATTGATGCTAAGGGGGCTAAGCCTAAACTGGGCTGGTAATAACTGTGATAGTTCTGATGTACTGATTACAAATCAAGCGTCTGAATTAGAGATTCGAGCGAGTCAGCTTAATATAAAATGTATTAGCCGTTTAGCTGTAGCAATGGGTATTTTACCAGCGACTTTACAAGAAAGGTTGCATACCAGTTTGCCTGAAGGGTCATTGAGGAATATTAAACTAACTCTTAGGGAGCAGGGTGGCAGAAATATACTGATAGAAACATTAGATAAGAATCAGCTCGGTAAAAATAGTCAAACGGTCTTGCCCATATCATTACCGTTAGAGCGGTTTAGCTTTGAAGCCGAATTAGAAAATGTTTCTTTAAATGCCTATTCAGGAACACCTTCTGTTAAAGGTTTTGATGGGTATATTTATGCTGACACAAAAGGTGGCAGTGTTTATTTTGATAGTCAGCGCTTCGAACTTGGATTTCCTGAGTTATTTACTAGCTCATGGCGAATGAAAAGAACTGAGGGCGCTATATCGTGGCTGATTAATAAAAATGATATTTTTGTTTATTCAGAAGGCTTAAGGCTCTTTCAACCTGATGATAGTTTAGTTTATGGTGACTTCTTTTTACGTTTAAATCCGATAGATCAAGAAGATTACTTAAGTCTTTCTCTTGGTATGCAGGATATTCCACTTACTCATGCGTCTAATTTTGTACCGGGTCTAATTGTTGGTGAAGATTTAAACACTTGGCTTGATGAGTCTTTGGTCTCAGGGCTTGTATCTGAAGGTGTTTATATTGGTTATGGGTCGATCGAAGATGACTCACCGGAGCATAGTTTTACGTCAAGCATCCATCTAAAAACCAGCCAGGGTGTGCTTTCTTTTGATGATGAATGGCCAAATTTAGAAGATCTTAATGCAGAAATTAATCTACAAAACAGTGAATTAAGTATTTCGGCTGAACGAGCAAAAATTAAAGAGACCGAATTGCTTGATATTACTGCCGCTATGCTGGAAACAGAGCTTGGTGAAGCTGATAATTTAAATATAAAAGCAACATTACAGGCTAGCGAGAGTGAACAACGTTATTGGTTGCAAGAGTCGCCTATTTCATCTCATACGGAACAAATTATTGAGCAATTAGAGATAGACGGCGTGGTTGATGTTAGTTTAGACCTTGATATTCCACTTTCTGATGGTAAAGATGTAGGTTACCGGATTGAGAGCTCTCTTAAGTCGGTTGATGTGAAGCATGTCGCGACAGACCTTTCTTTTAAAAATGTAGAAGGGGTTTTGCAGCTTTCTAGTTTAAATGGCGTGACTGCAAATGGGATTACTGCTGAATTTTTAGGGCAGAAATCTAGTGTGAATATTGAAACGGCATTTCAAAAGACCTCAATGGATGAAAGTGTCGTCGCGTTAAACTCACACACCATTATTAGTGTTGACTCAGAGATACCTGTAAGAAGTTTACTTAATTCTTTTGAACAAAATGAAATAGTTGGGTTAAGTGGAGCGCTTAATTACCATGCTGAGCTCAATGTGCCTAATCAGGGGGATGCTTATCCGAAGTTAACGCTTTCTTCAGATTTGAAGGGGGTATCGTATGACAGTCCTGCACCATTTAAGAAAGAATCTACTGAGGCGCGTGATTTAGCGATTAGTTTACTGATCGACCCTGACAAAATGAATTTAAGTCTGAGTTTGAAGTCAGAAAACTCGCCAGATATTAACAGTGAATTGTTGTTTGTAGGAAATGAATTTACTTCAGGAGAGATCCTGATTGGGGGAGCAGAATCTAAAAAACTGGATGCTAAGGGGGTTAATATTGCTGTAAATATCGATAATATTGAGCTTCAGCCTTGGGTTGAGTTTATTCAAATGAATATATCTGCGCTTGGGTCGTCTGAGTCAGAGGTATTGCAAAGAATTGACCTCGATGTTGAAACTTTAAATGCTTATGGAGAAAATTTTACAAAAACTCAGACGGTTATTTCAAAACCTAAAGATGCATGGCTGATTAATTTAAAAGGTCAATCTATCCAAGGAAAAATAAAAATCCCGTCAGATGGCGCGGCTCTTGATATTCAGCTTGATCATATATTTATAGAAAGTGAGACGCTTGATGACCCTGAAGTACAGCATCAAGTCGTGGCTACAAATATTGCAGAGATGCCTGATCCTAGGCAGTTGCCTGAAATTACTTTCTCAACCAAAAAGCTTGTGAAAGATAAGGTGAATTATGGTGCCTGGAAAACTCATGTGCTGCCTAACGAACATGGCACTGTATTTAAAGGGATAAAAGGAAATATTAAGGGAACTGATTTTAATGGACAGTTAAATTGGAAGTTTGATGGTTCTATTGAGGGCGGTAAAGCGCACACTAGTATTCTGACCATGGATATAAAAGGTAAGAAGTTTGAAGAGTTGACTAAAGCGATTGGTAAAGATCCCTTGGTGAGTAGTAAGCAGTTTGATGCGAGTGTCTCTTTTGTATGGCCAGGGAGTCCGTCAGATTTTAAGTTAGCAAAGGTGTCAGGAAGTGTTCTTTTAAAGATGGAAGATGGATTTTTAAATACAGAGGACGCTAAAACAGGAGCGCTAAGAGTTTTTGGAATTTTGAATGCAGAATCAATCATGCGCCGCTTGAAGCTAGATTTTTCTGACTTATATAAAAGCGGAGTGGGTTATGACGTTTTTTCAGTTAAAACTACTATTAATAGGGGCTTGTTAACTTTTGCAGAGCCTTTAGTGATTGATGGGCCGTCTAGTAGTTATTTGATTAATGGTAGTGTTGATTTAAGAAAAGAAACACTTGATATGGATATGCTCGTAAAGTTGCCTGTTGTTCAGAATTTACCGCTAGCTGCATTAATATTAGGTGCGCCTCAAATCGGGGGGGCTGTATGGCTTGTTGATAAACTATTAGGGGAGCCATTATCTGCTATTACAACCGCCCGTTATGATATTACAGGTTCATGGGAAAACCCAGATGTGAAGCTCAGTAAAGCGATGAATGCGAGCAAGAAAGATCGATCAAAGCAGAAGTCTAAAAGGTGAGTATTATGAGCTTAATAGCATCAGTAGTTCAAATGGAAAGTACTGAGAGTATTGAGAAAAACCTCGAAGAGGCATTGAGACTGCTTAATATTGCCGTTCTTGAGCAAGGTTCGAATTTAGTTGTATTTCCTGAAAACTTTCTTTGCTTTGGGAGTGCTCAACAGCACGTTTTAGCAACCAACCTTACAAACTACCTTTCAATATTTCAAACGATTGCTTCTGATTTATCTATTAGTCTTGTTTTGGGAAGTATGCCAAGCTTTATTCGTGAAGATGGGGGCCACACGGACGGTCGTTTTCGTAGTGCTTCTTATGTCATCAATGCAAAGGGAAGTATTTGTTGTCAGTATGACAAAATTAATTTATTTGATGTGGATGTTAATGATGCGTATGGGCAGTATCGAGAGTCTGAAACTTTTGAAGCAGGGAACGCGATAAAAGTTATAGATATTCAAACGGTCAGATTAGGCTTGAGTATTTGTTATGATCTACGCTTTCCTGAGTTGTATCGGTCGTTAAGGTTAGCGGGTGCGAACGTGCTTGTTATACCGGCTGCGTTTACAAAAGCAACAGGTCGTGCGCATTGGGAGGTGTTACTTCGGGCAAGAGCTATCGAAACACAATCGTATGTCATTGCTGCAAACCAAGTAGGAGTTCACTCTAATCAACGTGAGACCTGGGGGCATAGTATGATTATCGACCCTTGGGGAGAAATTATTACAGAAATTAAAAAAGGTGCTGGTGTTTGTAGTGCTTCATTGGATTTAGAGCGTTTGAATGAGATACGGGCATCCATGCCGCTATGTTTTCAATAAGCATGCCGCTAATAAAAAAACAGAAGTATCAAATTGACTTTGTGCTTAGAAGGATAAAAATTGACGAATATCCTTAGCTTAAGTTTGCGTAGAGAGATCGAATGTACTGAAATAGTTTTTTAGCTGCACCAGTGTTTTTTTCTTGAGATAGATCCTTTTGCGCACTACGAATTAGTTGGCGTAAAAGCTGGACATTCGCTTCGGGCTTCTCTTCGATAAAAGCCGTTAAACTGGTTTTATCTCCGGCGATCAAGCGCTCTCTCCAAACTTCGATCAAATGTATCTCCTGAGCATATCTCAAGCTACTTGAGTCGAATTGGTCTAAAGCATACTGGACTGCTTCAGGGTCTTCAAAGCGCATCAACTTACCAATAAAGTGTAAGTGGCGTCGTTTAGCTTCGCGTTGTTGAATATTGTAAGATTCTTGAACTGCTTTTATTAAGTCTGGTCTAATGGGCATTTTTAGTAATTGAGCCGGTTTTAGGTCAGTTAATTTCTTACCAAGATGCTGTAACGCTATCATTTCTCTTTTGATTTGAGATTTGCTAATTTCAGGGCTTAAATCATCATCAAAAGCATTATCATTTTTCATGTTTGTTCTCTAAATTTATGTTGCGTATGCAAGTGTTGCTAGGCCTAGAAATGAAAGGAAACCAACAACATCTGTAATGGTGGTTAAAATAACACCACCCGCTAATGCGGGGTCTATATTTCGTGATTTTAAGAAAATTGGGAGTATCGTACCAGCGATTGCAGCCATAACAAGGTTAATTATCATCGCTGTGGCGATAACTATACCAATTGTTGTGTCTTCAAACCAGAATATAGAGGCGGAAGCGACGACCATCGACCATAAAATACCATTAATTAAGCCGACAAAAAATTCTCGATTAAGTAACCAGCTAAGGTTGCTACGACTAATTTGGCCTACAGCCATGGCTCTAATTACTAAGGTTAATGTTTGGCTTCCGGCGATACCGCCCATACTCGCGACAATTGGCATTAATACGGCTAGCGCTACGACTTGCTGTATTGTGTCTTCAAAAAGTCCAATGACGGCTGATGCAATAAATGCTGTAATTAGGTTTATACCTAGCCAGACTGCTCTGCGTTTTGCTGTTTTATTGATAGGTGCAAAGGTATCGTCTTCTTCGTCGAGTCCGGCCATGCTCATTAATGAGTGATCAGCATCTTCACGGATGACATCGACAACATCATCGATCGTGATTCGGCCAAGTAAAGTGTTTTCTTCATTAATTACCGGCGCAGAAACAAGGTCTTGACGTTCAAATAGTTTCGCTACTTCACTATCAGGCATATTTACATCGATGGTAACGGTATCTGTTTCCATTACCTCTCTAACAGTTGCGTACGGACTAGAGACGAGCATTTTAGTTAGTGGTAAAGTGCCGATGAGGGCATCTTTACGACTGACAACGAGCAGTTTGTCAGTCATCTCTGGTAATATTTTATGGCGGCGAAGGTAACGTAAAACAACCTCAATAGTGATTTCAGCTCTAATTGTCACCGTATCGGTGTTCATTAGGCCACCAGCTGTGTCTTCGTCGTAGGACAGAACTCTTTCGACGCGCTGACGGTCTTGGGAGTCCATAGAGTCCAATACGTCATGAATAACTTTTTGGGGGAGTTGCTGGAGTATATCAGCCAAATCATCGGTATCAAGATCTTCAGTAACGCTGACGACTTCTTGTGTGTTTAGCTTACTTAAAAAGTGAGACTGAACATCTTCACCTAAGTATTGAAGTACCTCACCTTTAAGACCTTGATCGAGTAAGCGCCATATTACTGCTCTTTGCTTGGGGGGGGATGACTCAATTAAATGGGCAATATCGCTTGGCGCAAGCCCTTTATTTATAACTCTGGCAGCTTGCTTAGTAGAACCCGCTTCTATTGCTTCGCTAATGGTTTGAAGTTTGGATTCAGGGCTGTTATTAGGGTATTGTGCTGCCATTTATAGCCTAAACAAGAGGGGGGTTAGTTTTGAATTACATGATTGTATTAGTTAAGCAAAGTATAGCCGATTGTATGGGAACTAGACAGGTGTTGCGACTAAACCTTATTGCTCTTCTCCAAAGCGATCATTTATGAGCGCTTTGATAGCCTTGAGTGCATCAACTTCATCAGACCCATCACATGAAATTCCAACAGTAGACCCGCAGCTAGCCGCTAGCATCATTACTGACATGATACTTTTACCATCTACTTCTCTATCATCTTTGCTTATTTTAATTGCACTTTCAAATCGTGTGGTTGTGCTAACAAATTTTGCAGCTGCGCGAGCGTGTAGGCCTAAGTGGTTTATTATTTCAATGTTTTCTGAAAGCATGTCATGTCCAAGTTGATTTTTTCTATGGACTCTTGCTGATAGTAGAGTTCATAGTACGTCAGGGTTTTATTCTATAAGTAATGTGGAATATCAGGGGAGTGTATTATTTTTTATGGGGATGGGGTAGCTCTTTATGTCTTATTTGAACATTGTTATATATCTTAGCGAAATATTGGCCAATTTGGTCACATAAATATACGGAGCGGTGCTGTCCTCCAGTGCAGCCTATTGAGATGGTCATATAACTTCGGTTTGAGTCTTTGTATTGGGGAAGCCAGGTTTCTAAAAAACGAATGATGTCTTGTTTCATTTTTATGGCTTCTGGTTGAACAGCTAAAAAATCTTGAACGGGTTTCTCTAGACCATTGTACATTCGCAAACTTGGATCCCAATATGGGTTGGGTAAGCAGCGAACATCAAAAACAAAATCAGCGTCGCTTGGAACGCCATGTTTAAAGCCGAAAGATTGAAATAAAATTGCGAGCTCTTGAGTTTTCCTGCCAGAAACGCGAACTTTAATGAGGTCTCTTAGTTCATAAAGACTAAGGAGGCTCGTATCAATGTTTAAGTCTGCTTTAATGGCTATGGGTTCCAAAAGGTCTTGTTCTTTTTTAATCGCCTCTTTTAAAGAAATATGAGAATCGCTTAAGGGGTGTTTTCTTCGTGTCGCGTTGAATCGTTTGAGTAGTACGTTATTCCTTGCATCAAGAAAAATGATATCAATTTGTATGTTTTGTTTGAGGCACTCTTTATGGAAAGAGGGAAAGTTTACAATCCCTCTTTCAAGGTTTCGTGCATCAATACTCACCGCAACCTTAGATAAACGATCATCTTTACTGTTAACAGATTGCTTGCATAGGTCAAGAAGTAGGCCTACTGGAAGGTTATCAATACAGTAATAGCCTAGATCCTCAAGAACATGCAGTGCTGTACTTTTGCCAGAGCCAGACCGACCGCTAACAATAATTAGTCTCATAAGTAGCCATTCATTTTAGTATGCATGTTAATGTCGAGCCTCCTAAATTCTGGTTCTTTTGTAAGCTTAAGTTATCATTGTTTGATAGAGTTCGTCACCGGTTTCTGATTTTCTTAATCGCGCGCAAAGTATTGGGTCATTAAACTTCTCTGCAATTTGACTAAGTAATTCCAAGTGCTCACTTGTTGCTTCTTGTGGTACAAGTAGTACAAATAATAGGTCGACAGGTTCGTTATCAATTGCATCGAAAGGTATTGTTTGTCCCAGGGTGAAAAGGCAGCCAATGACTTGGCTGCAATTTTCTAAGCGGCTATGTGGGATAGCTATTCCTTGGCCGATGCCAGTGCTTCCTAAGCGTTCACGAGCAATTAAGTTATCGAAAATTGTATTTTCTTCAAGTTGCGAAAAATGAGTCGAAATTAGTTTGGCAACTTGTTCTAGAACTTTTTTCTTACTGCTCCCAGGAAGGCCGCATAGGGTCAACTTGGGAGAAAGTATAGCTTCAATCGTAATGTTTTTGTTTGGCATGTTTTACCCGAATTACTAAGCCTTAAGCTTATCGTGCTGATGCGCCATGAGAGCGATCTACTGTCTTTTCTTTATGTTTAAGAATTTGGCGGTCTAATTTGTCTACTAATAAGTCGATTGCTGCATACATGTCTTCCTGTTCTGCTGTGGCGTGTATATCTGCTCCACTTAGGTGTAAAGTGGATTCAGCTTTGTGACGCAATTTTTCGACGGATAGTGTAACTTGAATGTTACTAATGTTGTTAATATGGCGTTCTAGTTTTTGCAATTTACTGCTTACATAATCCTTTAATGCTTCGGTTAATTCAACATGGTGACCGGTAATGTTTAATTGCATAGCTTTCTCCTGTTTCTTTATTTTAGTGAACAATCAATACTTAAACCATTCACACTTTTGTGTAGCTCTGGTTGATCGCGGGCTACAGGATTCAACATTTACGTAAAAATTAATTAGAAAACTGTTTTCTAAACAAGTTGCTTTCTTTCATTTGATGGTGGAATGATCATAGCTTCGCGGTACTTTGCGATAGTGCGTCTGGCTACATTCACACCCTGTTCTTTGAGTAGGTCTGCTATTTTGCTGTCACTTAATGGCTTTTTAGGGTTTTCTGCTGCGATTAGCTTCTTAATTATCGCGCGAATTGCTGTTGATGAGCATTCACCACCTGAGGAGGTGCTAACATGGCTCGAAAAGAAATACTTTAACTCAAAAATACCTCTAGGAGTATGCATGTATTTTTGTGTTGTGACGCGCGAGATAGTCGACTCATGCATGTCTACCGCAAGTGCAATATCATGAAGAATTAAAGGCTTCATTGCTTCATCGCCATAATCCAGAAAGCCTTGTTGGTATTCTACAATTTTACTTGAAACTTTTAATAAAGTTTCATTTCTACTTAGTAAGCTTTTAATAAACCACTTAGCTTCTTGTAGCTGATCTTTCATGAACGTATTGTCGGTACTACTGTCAGCACGTTTAATAAAAGATGCGTAATTATTATTAACACGAATTTTAGGTGCGATTTCTGGATTTAATTCAACACGCCAGCGGCCATTTGTTTTTTTAACAATGACATCAGGAACAATATAAACAGCTTCAGCTGTTGCTATTTCTTCACCCGGCTTTGGGTTGAGTGTTTGTATTAATGAAATAACTTCTTTTAAATCATTTTCTTTCAGACGGCTACGTCTCATTATTTGTGCGTAGTCACGATTGCCCAATAAATTTAGGTAATGATTGATGACTAATTTTGCTTGAGGTAGCCAAGGTGTATCGTCGGGTAATTGTCTCAATTGTAGTAATAGGCACTCAGGAAGGTCTCTGGCACATACACCCGCTGGGTCAAAATTTTGGACGCGTTTTAATACGTGATGTATCTCATCTAATTCAACGGGGTCTTCGTCGTTTTCATCGTACAGACCTTCAAGAAGTTCTTCTAAGTTATTGCTAAGATAGCCTTCTAAATTGACGGAATCTATTATCGAGAGAGCAATGAATCTATCTCGGTCAGACATCGTTGTGAGACTGAGTTGATCTAGTAAGTAGCTGTTAAGAGTTTGACCTGTTGAATTCCGGCTTTCGAAATCGCTATTTTCATCATCAGGGGCTGGCCCACTACTAGCAGGTGCGCTATTGGGATATATATCATCCCAAGCAGTATCGACTGGTAAATCGTTTGGAATTGTCTCTGATGACCAATCCTCTACTTCGCTTTCATGTTTATCAGTTGTGCTCACTTGCTCTGATGAGTCGGTTTGCGGGGTTTCATCTGCTTGTTGTGTGTTGCTTTCCTTTTTATCTGTTTGACTAAGTTCGCTTTCTTCTTGAATTTCAAGCATGGGGTTTGAGTCAAGCGCTTCTTGAATCTCTTGTTGAAGATCTAAGGTCGATAGTTGCAGCAATCGAATTGCTTGTTGCAACTGGGGGGTCATAGTAAGTTGCTGACCAAGTTTTAGTTGAAGTGATACCTTCATTACCATACTTTTTTGTAAACCTTAAAAAGAGATCAATAATAAAATCATGAACTAATTACTAGTGTAGTGCCAAGTTATTCAGCTGTGAAACAAATTAACATTTTTTTACGTTAATCGTGATCATTTTTTTGCTTTGTATCAAGTAAAGGAAGCGCTAGGCCTTTAAATTGAAGCTTTTCGCTATAATTATATTAAAGTTTAAATTTATCTCCAAGATATACTTCCTTCACCTTTTGATTTGCTAAAATTTCATCAGCCGTACCTGAAGCAATAATATGACCACCGCTAACAATGTAAGCTTTTTCACAAATATCGAGAGTCTCTCTTACATTATGATCAGTGATGAGAACGCCGATACCTTTTTCTTTTAAATGAGAAACGATTTGTTTGATGTCGTTGACTGATATTGGGTCAACGCCAGCAAAAGGCTCATCTAATAAAATAAAGTCTGGCTCCATTGCGAGCGCTCGAGCAATTTCAACCCTACGTCTTTCGCCACCTGATAACGCCATACCTAAGCTATCGCGTATATGGGTAATATGGAATTCTTTAAGTAGCTTTTCCATTCGTTCAATGCGCTGACTCTTGTTTAAATCTTTCCTGATTTCTAATACACCGAGTATATTATCTTTCACCGTTAATTTTCTAAAAATCGAAGCTTCTTGAGGTAAGTAACCAATACCTTGTTTTGCTCTTCCATGCATGGGGAGGTTGGTTAGGTCGTTATCGTTAATGCTTATTTTTCCTTTATCCTGAGAAACTAAGCCTACGATCATGTAGAAGCAAGTAGTTTTACCAGCGCCATTAGGGCCGAGAAGTCCAACAACTTGACCACTATTAATAGAAATTGAAACGTCTATTACAACAGCGCGTTTATTGTAGCTTTTAGCTAAGTGTTCTGCTTTAAGGGTTTTCATTAGTGGGCGCTATACTGTTTGGTGTTGGTGTTGGTGTTGGTGTTGGTGTTGGTAGCTCGGAATTTTGGGTTGTTACAGGTGTATCAGACTCTATAGTGGGAGAATTGGCTTGTGGGAAATATTGTATTATAACTCGGCTGCCTGCGGCTTTATCACCTTTGGCTCTTATTGCTCGTTTGGCAATGTCATAATGAATTTGTTCGCCAGAAAATGAATTGTTATCTTGTACTAAGCGTGCATTGTTAAGTAGTTTAAGGGACTCATCAGTGGCGGTATAAATGATTGTGTTTGCATAGCCATGAGTGAGGCTGTTCTCGTTTGGCGTATTTTGTATAAAGTGGGCAGGGGTCCCTGTTGCTTTTATAGATACAATTTTTCGATCAATTGCATTGACTGAAATATTGTCGGCTTCGAGTCTGGATTCACCTTGGGTGATAATGACGTTCCCGGCATAATTAGAAATACCTGTGGCGTCGTCGAGTGTCGCACGATCAGACTCTATTTGAATAGGGAGCTGGCTTGCAGGGTCTATAGCCAATGCGAGAGGCGCAGCACTTAAAATAATGGTAAAAGTACATGAAAGAAAAAGAGTGTAGGCTAAAGGGAATGGTTTATTAGTTGAATACATAATGACCTTGAACCTCCGATAGTAACTCGATTTTTTTCTCGTCTATCCATGCATTTAAACCTATTGCGCGGATTGAGCTTTTACCTTTTGTCATAGTAACTGCTTGATCTGTAGATATAAAGTGAGTTTGATTATTTAATTCAAATTCATCGCTTTTTAGCGTCCAAGTTTCAAGTTCTTCTGTTTTACTGTTAGATGAGTGTGCGGTCTCAATAGGGGGAAGGCGTTGGATAATGACTTCTCCTTTTAAGGATAGTTTTTCTTCTTCGGGGTGGAATATACCTTCTTTTGCATTTAGGGTGATTGTTTGGTTATCATTTGTGTCAAATGAAATGGATGGATAGTCTATTAAGATACGCTTAGGGTTTGAGAAATAGCGTGCTTTCTTGCTTGAAAAGTTTGTAGCATTGCCTTCTTTATCGTAAATTTTAAATTCACCGTTGCTAATAAAGGCGCTGGGTTTCTCTTCTTGGTTTTTTTTTGTTTTCAGTGTAGTTGAGCTAGAGTGATTGTTCTCATGCAATAATTGATAGCTCGCAATTGCCAGTAAAATAATTATAAAAGCTTGTCCTAGTGTCTTATTGAATCCCATTTTAGTTTAGGTACGCTTTATGGATGTTTTCAAGTAGATCTTGGGCGTCAAGTATTAAATCACAGACTTCTCTAACTGCACCTTGACCGCCGTGCGCTTTTGTACAATGGTCTGCATGCTCTTTAACAAAAAACTGACCGTTCGGAACTGTGACTCCTAGTCCAGAGCTTATAATGGCTGATAGGTCTGGAAGGTCGTCACCAATATAAGCAATTTTATCGAAGCTAATGCCAAGCTCATCGCTTAGTTCTTGTAGTGCAATTTTTTTGTCTTCCCTGCCTTGAAGTATTAGGTTTATGCCTAAATCTCTAGCGCGACGAGCGGTGAGGGGGGACGTTCTTCCTGTAATAATTGCAACTTGGATATTGTTGCTTAGTAGTGTCTTTATACCTTGGCCATCTAGTATGCTAAATGCCTTAAGTTCATCGCCTTGGGCAGAAAAGTAAATTTTTCCATCAGTCATTACGCCGTCTACATCTAGCGCTAATAGCTGGATTTTTTTTGCTTTGTCTTTAATGGCTTGCATGTGCGTTCCTATAAGTTAGATGACGCCGGCTCTTAATAAATCGTGCATATGTAGAGCGCCAATCACTTCTTGATTGGTGTTTGTAACAAGGAGCCCGGTAATCTTATTTTGCTCCATAATACTTAATGCTTCTGCGGCTAAAATATTATCAGTGATTGTTTTGCATTGAGTCGTCATGACGTCATCAATTGTAGTGGATAAAAGATCGAGTTTAGCGTCGAAAGTTCTTCTCAAATCGCCGTCCGTAAATAAGCCTTCAAGTTTACCTTCCTTATTGATAATGGCTGTTAGGCCTAGCCCTTTTTTTGATATTTCGAGTAAACCATCCGATAGTAGTGTGCCTGATTTGACAGTTGGTATGCGGTCTCCAGTATGCATTAATTCGGCAACCGTTAAAATTAGCTTTTTGCCAAGGCTGCCGCCAGGATGTGAAAATGCAAAATCTTGCTCGGAAAAGTTTTTTGACTCAAGAAGTGCCACCGCTAATGCGTCACCCATCACCAAAGTAACTGTGGTGCTTGATGTAGGGGCGAGGCCGAGAGGGCAGGCTTCTTTTGTAATGCTTACATCTAAATTGATGTTCGATTGTTTGGCAAGAATTGAGTTGGGGTTTCCTGTCATGCTGATGAGAGGGATGCCCATTCGCTTGATTAAGGGTAGGATGGTGACGATTTCTGCAGTGTTACCTGAGTTTGAAATGGCGAGCACTACATCGTTTTGTGTAATCATGCCGAGGTCACCGTGACTTGCTTCGCCTGGGTGAACAAAAAAAGATGGTGTGCCAGTGCTAGCGAGAGTGGCAGCGATTTTTTTTGCGATATGTCCAGATTTACCCATACCTGTAACAACGACTCGCCCTTTGCAGTGGGTCAATAGTTCGCAAGCTGACGAAAATGTCTCGTCTATACGCTCAAATAAGTCAGAAATAGCATCGCGTTCAATTGTGATGGTGCGTTTAGCAGATTCTGTATACGTCATATTCATGGGCTAAGAAGGTACCGATTGCTGATATAGGGTGAATAAGTATGCGCCGTAAGATGCTAAAAGCAGTAAACCAACGACTTTGCCAATGTCTTTTTTATTGAGTAATACTTTACCATAAACCAGTATGGCAAGGCCTCCAGTCAAGATTAACATAAATGTATAGTCACGAGAGATAAGTGTGTTGCTGAGTACGGGAGAGCTAATGAAGGCTGGAATTGCAAGCACCGCAAGTAAATTGAACAGGTTTGATCCAATAATATTACCTAAAGCTAAATCATGATGTCCCTTTAAGGCGCTCGCTATTGATGCTGCAAGCTCTGGAAGGCTAGTGCCAATTGCAACAATTGTTAGTCCGATTACGAGCTCGCTAACGCCTAGGTTGAGGGCGACTCCCGTCGCTCCCCAAACGAGAAGTTTTGAACTGGCTAACAATAGGAGGATGCTGCTAAAAAGTAGTATGTAAGCTTTTTTTGCAGAAATGTTTTTGTTGTCTTCTATTTCATCGATTTCTTCAGAATCATTATCTTGTTGTAAAAATGCTAGGGCACCTAAAGAAATAATAAGAATGATGAGAAAAAATACACCATCCATAAAGTCGATAACTTGATCCCATATCAGTAGTGTTGCAAGTAGTGTTGCAAGTAGTAGAACGGGAAACTCAACCTTAAGGATCGACTGTTTGAGCGGGATCGCGGAAACCATCGCGGTAGCCCCAAGGACAAATGCTATATTTGCAATATTTGATCCAATTGCATTGCCTACAGCGAGATTGCTTGCGCCGCTGAGTGCTGCGGTTGCAGAGACAATGAGTTCAGGTGCGGAGGTGCCAAATGCAACGATAGTAATGCCAATCATCATTGGCGTCATACCTAGTTTGAGAGCGGTTGCTACTGCGCCACTCACGAAGCGGTCAGCACTCCAAATTAAAACAATTAAACCAATAATTATTGCGATAGAAAATGCAAGCATTTTTAAGAAGTAGCCTCTGAATGAAAGAGAATGTTTAAGTGGCGCATTTTGCGAGAGATTATGACCGAGTGCAACCGTTTTTGTTTAAGCTAAGCGGTAATCGCATAAATTGATGTTATATAAGCGCATATTACGATTATTTATTACTTTTTTGTGAAAACTTGTTGGCTCAGAACACTAGCTTTGATTAAATAGCGGTTTGCTGCAATGTGAATATCAAACAGGTAGATTAAAAGCTTTGGAATCATATATAAAAATAAATGAACTTCATTTTTCTCGAGGGCATCGAGCTATTTTTAATGGCGTTAATCTAACGATTCCTAAAGGCAAAGTGACGGCCATTATGGGGCCAAGTGGTACAGGTAAAACAACCTTGCTTCGATTAATTGGCGGTCAAATAAAGCCAGATCGAGGTGAAATTATACTTAATGGGCGGGATGTTACTAAATTTAAACGCAAAGAATTGTTTGATGCTCGAAAGAAAATGGGGATGTTATTTCAAAGCGGTGCTTTGTTTTCGGATTTAAGTGTCTATGAAAACGTTGCTTTTCCGATGAGAGCTCATACAAAGCTTCCTGAAGATATGATTCGTGATATCGTGCTTATGAAATTGAATGCTGTCGGCTTAAGAGGTGCTCGAGATTTAATGCCTTCTGAGTTGTCGGGTGGTATGACGCGTCGTGTGGCTTTAGCGAGAACGATTGCTTTAGATCCTGAATTGATTCTGTATGATGAGCCGTTTGCGGGGCAGGATCCAATTGCAATGGGCGTTCTGGTACAATTAATTAGGTTGTTGAATGATGCTTTAGGTTTAACGAGTGTGTTGGTGTCTCATGATATTGCTGAATCTTTGAGTATTTGCGATCATGCTATAATTCTTGCTGATGGGCATGTTATTGGTGAAGGCACGCCTTCAGAGCTAAAGAAGTCAGACTCTCCTTTGGTGAAACAATTTTTAAATGGTTTGCCAGATGGCCCCGTACCGTTTCATTTTCCAGCATTAGACTATCAAACAGATTTGTTAGGGTGAGAGAGATATAGGTGATTGATTTAATTATTAGGCTTGGTCGATCTGGGTTGAGTTATTCCGAAGCGATAGGTCGTTCTAGTATTTTTTTGTTTTATTCTTTTTTTGGTTTGGGGCTTTCGTCAAAAGGAATGAAATTATTAGTGCATCAGCTTTATAAGGTTGGTGTACTTTCATTAGTAATTATTGTCGTTTCAGGTTTGTTTATTGGTATGGTACTCGCGCTCCAAGGGTATAGCATTCTAGTTGACTATGGTTCTGAACAAGCCGTTGGTCAAATGGTGGCGCTGACATTGGTGCGTGAGTTAGGGCCAGTCGTGGCTGCACTATTATTTGCTGGTAGGGCGGGCTCTGCATTAACTGCTGAAATAGGCCTAATGAAAGCAACTGAGCAATTGAGCAGTATGGAAATGATGGGCGTTGACCCATTAAAAAGAGTTATTGCGCCTAGGTTATGGGCTGGGTTGATCTCCATGCCCCTACTTGCTGTAATATTTAGTGCAGTTGGTATTTTTGGTGGTTTGCTTGTCGGTGTCGAATGGTTAGGTGTATATGAAGGGTCATTTTGGGCGAATATGCAGTCGTCTGTTGAATTTAAAGAAGATATTGTAAATGGTATTATAAAAAGTGTTGTTTTTGGTGTGGTCTGCTCTTGGATTGCTGTATTTCAAGGGTATGATTCTGAACCAACCTCAGAAGGAATTAGTATTGCAACAACAAAAACAGTTGTTTATTCCTCACTTTCTGTACTAGGTTTAGATTTTTTACTAACTGCGGTTATGTTTGGCTAAGTTTTTTCATCTTCATGTGTTTTATTATTTATATTTAAAGAGAGTTCTATGTATCAACGGTCTATAGAAATAACAGTTGGCGCTTTTATGTTGTTAGGTTTTCTAGCGTTAGCATTTTTGGCGATACAAGTGAGTGGGCTTTCTGCTGGTGGTCAGCGTGATACTTATAAAATATATGCCCAGTTTGACGATTTAGGTGGTTTGGCGATAAGAGGGCGGGTGTCTTTGGCTGGTGTTACTATTGGTACAGTGAGTGCTATCTCTCTAGATACCGAGGCATATATGGCTTTAGTTGAAATGGATATTTATCGCGATGTAAATGGTCTTTCTACTGATAGTGTCGCTTCAATTCAGACTGCTGGGTTATTGGGGGAAAAGTACGTTGCGCTCAGTGTGGGTGGTGATGAGGAAGTTTTAGCGGATGGCGATACTATTTTTGACACGCAGTCGGCTTTAAATTTAGAGAAAATTATTGGCGCATTTGCATCTGGAGACATTAGTCTTTAATGAATGTTAAGTGGTCTCAATATTCAAGGAGGGTGAAATGGAGAGTAAAGTGACATGTATATCTAGTATTCGATCAATGTTTGTCGTTATATTGACTGCTTATTTGTGGGTGTTATGTGCTGTGAATGGCGCTTATGCTGCTGAAAGCCAAGAAGAGTTGGTGCGACAGAAGGTTGAGATAAGTGTGGTTAATCTATTGGATACATTTAGTCGAGAGCGAGAGTATTACGATACTCAGCCAGATCGTTTTTTTAAAAATATGGATGTTGCATTGAGTGAAATCGTCGATTTTAGACGAATTGCTGCGCGAGTGATGGGTAAGTATGCAAAAAGGGCGTCAAAGGAGCAGCGTAATAACTTTGTCGATGTTTTTAAAAAGAGTTTGTACGTCACTTACACTAAAACGTTAATTGAAAGTGGTGTTTTTAAAATTAATGTCACGAAAGCCAAGATAAATAGTCGAAGTGATAAACGTGCAAATGTTAACCTTGATGTGATCTCTGATAATGGCACGGTGTTTCCTGTGTTGTATTCAATGCACAAAAATAAGCAAAGCGAATGGTTAGTTGAAAATGTTGTGGTTTTTGGTGTAAATATAGGGCTTGCTTTTAGAGATCGTTTTGAAGCTCAAATGCGAAAAAATAAGAATGATATTGACGCTGTAATAGGGTCTTGGACGGTTAAACTTGATCTTGTTAAACCGAAAGCAGAGGGTTGAGGTTTGGATTTAGTTGTTGAAATGGATGGAGTGAATGTTTTGTTGAGTGGCAATGTTTTAAATATTGAGGATCATTCAAATGTATTGGTCTGTCGCTCAAAACTTGAAAAATGTATTGCTTCATCGGCAGGAAAATCTTTAAAGGTTGATCTGGCTCAATTGAGTGTTGTTAGTAGCGTTGTGCTCTCCTTGTTTCTATGTCTCATACGTGAAGCAAATAAGGTGTCGTGTGAACTGAGTTTTGTAAATATGTCTCAAGGTTTGTTTGATATGGCGCGGGTAGGAGGGGTTGAGTCTTTCTTTCCTCGTTTAAATCATTAATAACGCCTTTTTCAAGTGACTTAAGTAATCTATACCTAGTGATGTAAGTACTATCTGATGCGAATGTTGGTAAAACAAAGTTTACAATTTCGTATCTTTCTTTAGACCAGCATTCTATTCCTGTATGATAAGCCCCCATATTATTCCTATTTGTGATTATTGGCAGTTTGTTAATAAAAATCGGAATCATCTTTAAATTATGTCTTAAAACAAGGTTGAGTATTGACTATGCAGGCTATTGAAGTTGAAAAAATAATTCGTGATCAACTTGAAAATGTTGAAGTGAAGGTAGAAACAGATGGGTCTCATTATCAAGTAACGGCTATTGGTGAAGTGTTTGCAGGTATGGGGGCTGTAAAAAAGCAGCAACTTATATATGGATGTTTAAATCAGCATATTATGGATGGCACAATACACGCGGTGATCATAAAAACATTTACGCCAGAAGAGTGGGCAGCTCAAGCTTAAATTGGCTATTCTTAATTGATTTGAATATTTAAATAAGGAACTAATCGTGGATAAGTTAGTGATTGGCGGTGGCGTTCAAGTAGACGGCACAATACGTATATCGGGAGCAAAAAATGCGGCATTGCCTATATTGGCTGCAGCATTGTTGGCTGATGAGCCTGTTACAGTCGGTAATTTGCCGCACTTGCATGATGTAACAACCATGATCGAATTAATGGGGCGCATGGGTGTAGAGCTGTTAATTGATGAGAAAATGAGTGTTGAAATCAATGCTAATACGATCAAAGAATTAACGGCACCTTATGAGTTAGTCAAAACCATGCGAGCTTCTATTCTTGTATTGGGTCCTTTGTTATCTCATTTTGGGCGTGCTGAAGTGTCTTTACCCGGTGGGTGTGCAATTGGTAGTCGACCTGTAGATCTTCATCTTAAAGGTCTTGAGGCGATGGGGGCTGATATAAAGGTTGAAGATGGTTATATTCGTGCTAGTTCAAACGGACGGTTAAAAGGCGCTAATATTTTTCTTGATACCGTTACGGTAACCGGTACTGAGAACTTAATGATGGCGGCCACACTGGCCGATGGCAAAACGATCTTAAACAATGCTGCTAGAGAGCCGGAAGTCGTAGATTTAGCTGAATGTTTGATTGCTATGGGTGCTGATATTACAGGGCATGGTACAGCAACGATAGAAATAAATGGCGTGCCATCTTTGAAAGGTTGTCATTACGATGTGTTACCTGACCGAATTGAAACTGGAACTTACCTTGTTGCTGCTGCAGCAACACGAGGTCGAGTAAAGCTTAAAGATACTCGAGCAGATCTGCTTGATTCGGTTTTGGCTAAGCTAGAAGAAGCGGGTGCTCATATTACATCTGGTGAGGGGTGGATAGAGCTAGATATGAAAGGAAAGCGACCAAAAGCGGTTTCGATTACAACAGCTCCTTACCCCGGCTTTCCAACGGATATGCAAGCTCAATTCGCAATATTAAACTGTATTGCAGAAGGTACTGGCACGATCACTGAAACTGTTTTTGAAAATAGATTTATGCACATCCATGAAATAATTAGAATGGGCGCAAACGTTAAACTTGAAGGTAATACGGCGGTTATTACAGGTGTTGAGCGATTACATGCAGCGCCTATTATGGCGACAGACCTGCGGGCATCTGCTTCGTTGGTGATTGCCGGTATGGTGGCGGGAGGCGAAACAGTGATTGATCGTATTTACCATATAGATCGTGGTTATGAGTGTATCGAAGAAAAGTGCCAATTATTAGGTGCAAAAATTCGACGCCTACCTAGCTAAGTATTCGAGCGTGTTAAGATACTAAAACGTTCGAGAAATAGTTCGAGAGAAATAAAATGTCAGAAAATTTAATTATTGCTTTATCCAAAGGGCGAATCCTAAAAGAAACCTTACCACTTCTAGAAGCCGCAGGAATCGCGCCTTTAGAGGATGTGACATCAAGCCGAAAGCTGATTTTTGATACGACAAAAGAAAATATCAAAATGATTATTTTGCGAGCAACAGATGTGCCGTCATATGTACAATATGGTGCAGCTGATATTGGTGTGACGGGTAAAGATGTGTTGATGGAGCATGGCGCTGAAGGTTTGTACGAACCTTTAGATTTAAAAATTGCTAAATGTCGACTAATGACCGCAGCAAAAAAAGGTGCAGTGAGTCCGTCTGGAAGAATAAAAGTAGCGACCAAGTTTGTAAACCTGGCTAAAACTTATTATGCGAGCCAAGGTATTCAAACAGATATCATTAAATTATACGGAGCGATGGAGTTGGCACCGTTATTAGGTTTGGCTGATGAAATTGTTGATATCGTCGATACAGGCAATACATTAAAGGCTAACGGACTTGAGCCTCGTGAAATGATTCATGCTGATATTAGTACGCGTTTGGTAGTTAACCGTGCTTCAATGAAAATAAAGCATGCTGAAATTCAGCCTATTATTGATCAGCTAGCGACGGCTGTTCAATAAGTAGTATTTAGTTGTCACAGAAACGCAAATTTTGGCTTAGAACGTAGAGAAATTTTAGGGTATATAAAATGGTAGCTATTAAGCGCTTATGTAGTTTGGATGTAGGCTTCGACCAGGATCTAAAAAAACTTGTGGCTTGGGATGACCAGTTGGATGCTGAAGTGCATTTAACGGTTAAAACGATTCTTCAAGATATAAAAGATCAAGGAGATGCCGCGCTTGTTAAATATACTCAACGATTCGATGGTTTGAAAGCAGACTCTGCTACAGAGCTAGAGGTGCCTCAAGCAAGGCTGCAGCAAGCGTTAGAAAGTTTGACGGACGATGAACGCATTGCATTAGAGGTATCAGCACAACGTGTCTTTGATTATCACCAGCGTCAAAAGCAGGATTCTTGGGATTTTAAAGAGGATAACGGTACTGTTTTAGGGCAACGAATTCAGCCTATTGAACGTGCTGGCTTGTACGTTCCAGGGGGAAAGGCTTCTTATCCTTCTTCGGTCCTTATGAATGCTATTCCTGCTAAAGTTGCAGGCGTTAAAGAAGTTGTGATGGTTGTACCGACGCCTAGAGGTGAGGTAAATGAACTTGTTTTTGCTGCGGCTGCCATTGTAGGCGTTGACCGAGTTTTTACTGTTGGTGGGGCACAAGCTGTCGCTGCGTTAGCGTATGGTACGAATACGATCCCGAGCGTTGATAAAATTGTTGGGCCTGGCAATATTTATGTTGCAACGGCTAAACGTGAGGTATTTGGTACGGTTGGGATTGATATGATCGCGGGTCCTTCCGAAATATTGGTGGTTTGTGATGGAAAAACAAACCCAGACTGGATTGCGATGGATTTATTTTCTCAAGCAGAGCATGATGAAAATGCTCAAGCAATTCTCATATCTCCTGATAAAAACTTCTTAGCGCAAGTTGAAAATAGTATAGAAAAGCTATTACCTACGATGGAAAGAGAAGATATTATTCGAGCATCTTTGGTCTCGCGCGCAGCTATGATAGAAGTAAAAGATCTGGATGATGCCGCTCGCGTGAGTAACTTAATTGCACCTGAACATTTAGAACTATCGATTGAGAACCCTGAGGCATTGTTAGAAAAAATAACACATGCGGGTGCAATATTTATGGGAAGGTATACCGCAGAAGCATTAGGTGATTATTGTGCTGGCCCGAATCATGTTTTACCTACATCAGGTACAGCGAGATTTTCTTCTCCTTTAGGTGTGTATGATTTTCAGAAGCGTTCATCTATCTTATATTTTTCTGAACAGGGGGCGAGTGAGATGGGTAAGGTTGCATCGACGCTTGCAAGAGGTGAAGGTTTAACTGCACATGCGAGATCTGCTGAATACCGGATTAAGCGCTCTTAGCTATTTCGGATAATTTATCTGACCAATTTACTTAGGATGATTCAATGAGCGAAAATTTAAAAACCTTAGTAAACTATCTAGATGAATACCTAGAAATTGGAAAAGTTAAGGATTATTGCCCAAACGGTTTACAGGTTGAAGGTCGAAGTGAGGTCACTAAAGTCTTGGGTGGTGTAACAGCCTCTCAGGCTTTAATTGATGAAGCTATATGTCAAAGTGTTGACGCAATACTTGTGCATCATGGCTTTTTTTGGAAGGGGGAGCGGGCTGAAATTACCGGTATAAAGCGTAATAGGCTTAAAGCATTGCTTGAAAATGATATTAGCTTAATCGCGTATCACCTTCCTTTGGATGTCCATCCTGAAGTCGGAAACAATACTCAGCTCGCACAAATATTAAATATCTCTATTACAGGCCCATTAGAGCCTTTAGCGACTAAAAGTATTGGTTTGGTTGGTGAGCTGTCTGAACCGATGAGTGCAGCAGACTTTCGGGCTGTTGTGAGTCGGGTTTTGAGTCGTGAGTGTATGCATGTTGGTGATGAAAAGGAGCTGATTCAACGGGTTGCATGGTGTACAGGGGCAGCCCAAGGTATGATTGATAAAGCGGTTGATTTAGGTGTTGATGCTTTTTTGAGTGGTGAAATTTCAGAACCTACTGTTCATATTGCTCGTGAAACTGGTGTCCATTATTTTTCTGCAGGACATCATGCGACAGAACGTTATGGCGTTCAGGCATTAGGCCATAAATTAGCAGCTAAGTTTGATATTGAATTCCAATTCATCGATATAGATAATCCAGTTTGATCATTTAATATTTCGATAATCGTTCACCTTATTCGTTTATTTTAGCTTGCTCCAGTCTGTTTATCGGCTTGTTTAGCTTGCTGTAAAGGCTCATGCTCGTGGTCCTTTTCTATGTTTTCTTGCTGCATTTCTTGTGAAGCTTGCTCACTATTTGAGTTATTTTCAGGTATGTCACTATCTTTCAGCCCGTAGTGTTCCGAGAGTGTGCCTTCGGCATCCGGTGTGTCCTTTGGTGCATAATCCATAGGGGGCGCGTAGTGATGGCTGCTTGTAGTTTGTGTATTCGCGCTGTCAGGGTTGTTTGGGGTAAAGTTAATTGAAAGAAAGTCATCTGAATGATCGTCGTTACAGAGTTTGCTGGCACCTTTAGCTAGTTGTGAGTGCACATCACGGTAACTCTTATTCAGTGTTTGAACTGCCTTTGCGGTGTCCATGAAGTGCTCGCTTACTTCAGCTTGGTAGCGTGAGTAAGTGTCTTGCAATTCAGCTAACTTTTGCTCAAGACGTTTATTTTTACTGGTTTCGCCTTGGAATGATCGATGAAATACAGCCCCGACCATAATGCCAAGAAAAAATAAACCTACACCCGATAATATCTGAATCATTAATTCGCTCACAGTTATTCTCTTCTCTAAAACAGTTGTATTAAAATATGATCGTAATGATCGGTTAGTCTAAAGCAAGTCACTATTAGAAAAATATACTAAAACCTCTTAAGGGATATGACAATAGCTGAGAGATTTTTATCGTTAAAATTGGCCTTTCTATCGCTTACACGGCAAAATAGCGTTCTTTTAATTTACCCTTACTTTTGAAAACGCTTTAAGGTTTGACTTTATGCCATCTTCTTTGCCCTTATCACCACTTCAGAGATATCTTCAAGACTTGGAGAAAGAGAATTTTGTGGAGGATGCTGCTCAAAAAATGGCAGTCGACAAACTACAAAATTTGTATGAACGTTTAATTGTTGATCAAAAAGAACGTGAGGCTAAAGCATCAGGTTGGTTTAGTAAATTTAATAAGAAAAAACCTCTGCCAGTGAAGGGCTTATACTTCTGGGGTGGCGTTGGACGTGGTAAAACTTATCTAATGGATAATTTTTATGAGAGCTTGCCCTTTGAACAAAAAATGCGGATTCATTTTCATCGATTTATGCAGCGTGTTCATAAAGAGCTTACAGTCTTAGAAAACCAAAGCGATCCATTAGTTGTAGTCGCTGAAAAATTGAGTTCAGAAGCGCGAATAATTTGTTTTGATGAGTTTTTTGTTTCTGATATTGGCGACGCTATGATTTTGGCAAAACTAATGGAAGAACTATTTAAGCATGGAGTATCACTAGTTTGTACATCGAACATTATTCCTGATGGATTGTATAAAGATGGTCTTCAACGAGTTAGATTCTTACCTGCGATTGAATTAGTTAAGCTGCATACGCAAGTCGTTAATGTTGATGGCGGAAAAGATTATCGCTTGCGAACACTTGAACAGGCTGAGTTGTTTCACTCACCCTTAGATGAAACTGCAAGTTTGAATTTAGAAAAATACTTTAAACAATTGGCTGTTGAGGCTGGAAGTCATGACCTAGAGCTCGATATAAATGGCCGAGTTATGAAAGCACATAGGCATGCTGATGATATTGTCTGGTTTGATTTTAAAGAACTATGTGACGGACCAAGAAGCCAGAATGATTATATTGAGTTAGCAAGAGAGTTTCATGCTGTCATTATTAGTGATATACCTCAAATGAATGTCGATACGGATGATCAAGCAAGACGTTTTATCAACCTTGTCGATGAGTTTTATGATCGCAGTGTAAAAGTCATTATCTCTGCTGAAGCGCCTATACATGAACTTTATCAAGGCGGTAAACTTTCATTTGAATTTGATCGAACTGAGAGCCGGCTATTAGAAATGCAAAGTCATGAATACTTGGAGCAAGCTCACAAAGCCTAAAAGATCTTTATTCACATTTTGATCGTTCATCGATATAACTGTCGAGATATGAATGATAGTCTGATGACTTCCTTAGCGCTTGCTTTTACTGCAGTGGAAGTACTCGTCAGGGAAGAGAGAATAGTTAAATTAAAATAATAATGGGGGTGAATAACACGCCCTGTTTCAGGGTGAAATATGAGTGAAGTGCAGCCGTTATCTGAAAATTCTGTAGATACAACATCCCCTATCAAAAAATCCGTACAAAAAATATTGTCATTGGCTATTCTGTGTATTCTATTTGCAACAATTATAGCTGGCACTAGTGAAAGCCTGCACTCCAAAATGCTAAGTATAGGTGCAGATGTTTGGGATGATTATTTTGTTCTACGGGGTGATGAACCTCTGGCTGATTGTAAACTAAATATTAATATTGACGTGAGATTGGATGAGCTAGCCCAAGAGCATGAACTCGAAAATGCAGACTTTGACTTATTTGAATCTGAGTTTGATCGTGGCTCTGCCAAAAAATCATTATTAAACCAACTTGATATTTGTACTGACCAGCATAATGCAAAAGCTATTTACTTAAAAAATATGTCCATATTTGTAGATATATTTAGAACGGTAGAGCACTCATTGGCAAGTATTAGCTTATTTGCAATAGAGCAGCAAAAGTTAAGCCTGATTTTATTGTTAGTGCTCGCAGCGATTGTTACGACATGGAAGCGTGGGCATATTGCTTTTAAATCGATACATTCTCGGCTGGACCATTATGTTTCCAATACTGCTCAACTTGTTGCGAATGCCAGTTTAGGTTTTTCTACGTACGCATTTTATCAGGGGTCCTATGCTTCAGGTACAGAGGTGGCTAAACCAGAGTTGATGATCATATTAATGCTGGGTTGTATTGCCTTGTGTATGCTTAATTTGTATCAGATGAAAAATCCTGAAGATGGGTTGAAAAAGGAGGGGGGTCTATTAACCGCTCTATTGACCGTTCCTATTCATACCTTCATGTTGCTTGCTGCTGCTTTTCATTTCTTTGTTACAGAGTCACATCTTCCCGGTATCTCTATTTATTTCACCCAAGTTTTTCAATTGACCAATCTACACTTAGCTATTGGCTTGTATATTTTAGTGGGTATGCTTTTAAAAGAAACTCTATTTGGTGCCAAACTATTTGACGTATTTAAGCCCTGGCATATGCCGCCTGAAATGCTGGCGTTTGTTGCCATTGGTGTGATGGCGTTTCCTACGGCTTATACCGGGGCGTCAGGTATTATCATTATTGCGATGGGGGCTGTTGTTTACCAAGAGATGCGTCGAGTCGGTACTCGACGACAACTGTCGTTAGCAGTTACCGCAATGACCGGCTCAGGTGTGGTTTTAAGGCCGTGTCTATTGGTTGTTGGTATTGCTATTTTGAACAAAGAGGTTGTGACGGATGAACTGTTTCATTGGGGTTTTCGCGTATTTATTTTGAGTATGGTGGTATTTGCTGTTTTTGCAATGATCACGAGAAAAGACCCTATGAAACTAACGCCCGCTAAAGAGGCGCTACTACCCTCCTTAAGGATGTTAGGGCCTCTGATTCCTTATGTATTGATCTTAGTGGGTATTCTTGTCTTTTATGCTTATGGGCTAAATGCCTATTTAGATGAATTCTCTGCGCCCACAATTTTGCCTATTATCATTATCGCGATTGTTATTTTTGAGCGACGTTTTAGTAAAGATTTTCATGAGCGTAATAAAACAGCGGGAGCTAGTCCTACGGTTTCCACTGCATTTTCGTCAGCGGTAGATAACTCTGCGCTACAAATAGGCGCTATTTTGATGTTAATGGCTTGCTCATTTACGGTTGGTGGCATTATTGAGCGTGGAGGTGGTGTTTTACTGATTCCTGAAGGCTTTACATCAATCTATGCTGCGATGGCTTTTTTGGTTATTTTTCTGGTTGGGATCGGCATGATCATGGATCCTTTTGGTGCTTTGATATTAGTAACCGGTACGATAGCGCCTGTTGCCTACAGTCAGGGGATTAATCCTATACATTTTTGGATGACTTGTTTAATGGCGTTTGAATTAGGCTATCTAAGCCCACCCGTATCTTTGAATCATCTACTCACTCGGCAAGTGGTGGGGGATGACGAGGTAGCGTTAGCGTTGAAAGAAGGCGATACCTTTTATTATCGACATGAACGTATATTGTTGCCATTGTTAGTAATGGGGACGACGCTGTTAATTGTTGCTTTTGTTCCTTTAATGGTTATGGAACCATAAATATAATGTCCATGCACGGTTAAAAAAGGGAGCAATTAAATAAGCTTCTAATAAGGAATTGTGATGCAAAAAGAAAAAGAAAAAGAACAGCATATAGAATTTTTAGAACAATTGACGGGCGAAGCATTACCTGAATTTTTTAATCATTTAAACGCCAGTGATACTGAAAAAATTCATACTTGGGTATCTTCAGTTATTACTAAGGAGAGAGCAGGCTTAGATAAATTGTTTGACGCAATGACGCATACGTTTAAATATATTCCAAACTTTCTACTTATCGCGATTACTAATAAATATATAGAGGCACCAATCGCAGCGCGAATTACCGAAAAACTATCACTTAAGCAAGCTGTTGCAATCGCAGGTGGTTTATCAGTCGATTATGTAGGCGAGACATCATTGTATTTAAATAGTCAATTTGCTGCAGAGCTGTTGCTTGCCTTACCTAAAAAGCAAGCTAAGCAGATTATTGAGTCATTGGCTCAGAAGCACCCTTTAAGTGTTTTGGATGTTTTTGCTTATGCCGATAAGAAGCTTTTTAACTTAGTTAAGCCGCTAGCAGGGTTTAATCATATAGATAAAAAATCGTTAAGTGATTCAAGAAAGGATGTACTTGCACGCATTAATTAAGCTGGAGTTATTTACTACCTGAAACTGCGATTTTCTAACTATCTATATCGGTAATTTTTTGAATAGAAAGTACTTCGGCGCAATCAATCGTAGCTTTCCAGCGTACATTTAAGTCATAAAGGCGTATGCCATACTCTCGACTATTATCTTTTTGTGCTTGATGATAGGCAGGCCTGGGATCGAAAGATAAGGTTTCTTTTATCAGGCATCCTATTTCTTCGCCATATTCTGATTTTAAGTACTCTAAGTCTATTATGCTTTGTGCAGTAAACTTTACTGACAATTTTGCTACAGGAGTATCTTGAGCAAAACCACATCGAGCATTTTCAATTGAGTCGGAATATTGGATATAAGGTTTAACGTCAAAGATCGGTGAACCATCTAATATATCCGGACAATCAACCTTTAAGCTTGTTGTATTATTTGCTGTCTCAATATTTATCAGCTTCACCACAGACATACCTAAGCCGTTAGGTCGAAATGACGATCGGCTTGCAAATACACCAATTTTCGCATTTCCACCTAGTCTAGGAGGGCGAATAAGAGGGCGCCATTTATCAACATTGTTTTGATGAAAACCAAATGTAATCCAGATATGTGAAAAAGTATCTAAACCTTTAAAAGCATTGGCGTCATTGTAGGGAGAGAAAAATTCTATATGTGCATGAGCAGACTGAATTAAACCCGCTTGGCGTGGAATACCAAATTTTTCTTTGAATGGTGAATGAAGAATACCAATAGGATTAATTTCAAAAGTATTCAAATTAATTCATGTGCTCAGCAATACTGCTAGCTTGTTTATTAAGTATATTGGAAGCCGTTTTGAGCCCAAATAGCCCAGTAATATGTAATATTACTTTAGGGATAGATTTCAGCCAGTCACCTGAAGATCGGGGTATCAGGTGCAAATGCAGGTGAGGGATTGTTTGATTAGCCGCTTTGCCATCATTTATTAGAATGTTCGTCCCTTTAATACCTAAACCTACTTTTTTTTGTGCTTCGACAATTTTATACCCAATATTAAATAGCTTGGCGCGTTGCTTAGCCTTAAGGTCATCCAAGCGAACAGCATGAGACTTAGGGACAACCAAACAGTGACCTTCGGTGAGCGGATAGGCATCCATAAACGCGATAAAATAATCATCTTCATAAACGATGCTTGCGGGTGCGTCACCAGCAATAATTTTACAAAAAATACAATCGGTCATTTTAGACGCTCATTATCAACAAATTTTTGAATTTTCATTGTAATGTGTGCCCACTAGACTCTGATGAAAAGGTATTGTCTCCACTCCATTCTTCTGTAGGTTCAGCAGCAATACTATATTCTTCGCTCGCCCAAGCCCCTAGATCAATTTTCTGGCAGCGGTCACTACAAAAAGGGCGGAATTCAGATTTACTATTCCATTCAACTTCCATTTTACAGGTAGGGCAGTTAACTTTTACAGGTGATGTGACTTGTTTCTTATTGCTCATGTGCTAATTCCAGATAATGTAAATGCTGCCGTTCGACTTCTTCTCGTAAATACGCAAA
>Ga0209290_1000142_pt1 | contig 67414 bp, 62 predicted proteins | sample EN1Hudsemesocosm_2_FD_184632 | JGI IMG/M metagenome (GOLD analysis project Ga0209290, IMG submission 184632) | Methane-oxidizing microbial communities from mesocosms in the Hudson Canyon - EN10B Hudson Canyon (SPAdes) (version 2) | ecosystem: Environmental > Aquatic > Marine > Cold seeps... | reverse complement strand
CCAATTTTTCTTGGGCCGATGAACTTTCTGTAAACCTAACCTACGCCGACAATAAAGATAATCAGCAACACCCAAGTACATCGACCAATATTGTTTTTGGCAAAGTACATTCTCGTAATGAAACTTACTTACTTTCAGGGTTATATAAAAAGCAGTTCAATCGGCTTTTTATTAAGTCATATGTATTAACCGGCAACATTACCGAGAAATATTATGATACCGCATCGCGTAGTTATGACTGGGAAGGCAGCTACACAGATAAAAGTACTGAAACTCAGGGAGAGCTGGGTAATCTTTCAATTTTTGAACGAGAAGACGACATCTTACGTTTAAATCTATCGGGTGATTATAGTTATAACCAAGATATAACGCTCTCCCTCAACCTTTCTTCGAATAAATTAGATCGTGATGGCAATGACAGTATTGATACCGTCAATGTCAATTTCACTTTGCCAAATTCGATAGATAAAAATGTATTGGGATTCAATTATTCTCAATTTGTGTTTAATGATGACTTAAATGTAAACCTATTTGTTAAGCAGTACGAATACAGTGCCCATGTAGGATCTTGGCAAGATATTGATGGCGTTGAGCAAAATAATGAAACAGAAGTCGGCTTGTCTAATACGGGCTATGGTTTTAGCTTGCATTACCAGCTTTCAGACGCGCACAGAATAAGAACCTCCTTTGAAAAAGCGTATCGCTTACCTGAACCCGATGAGATTTTAGGCAGTGGTCAGTTTATACGTGCAAATCCAAACCTAACCGCAGAGGTCAGTGATAACGTTAATATTGGCTTTATTTCTGAATATAACATTTCAAATTTGTTCATGAAAAGTGAAATTAATGGCTTTTACCGTGATGCCAGTGATTTTATTAGTTATGACCCCGACCGTGTTATTACCGGCATTTACAAAAACACGAATAGTGTCGAAATAACAGGTGTTGAAACCGCTCTTTCTTTTAACTGGAATCAGCGCTTTGACCTGCAAATAAATGGTACGTATCAGGACATTATTGATAAAACCAAAGTTTTAGCCGATGGCTCCAGCAATTCGCAATATGGGGGCCGCTTACCGAATAAGCCTTACTTGTATGCCAATTTACGCACAGGCTTTAATCATACAACCAATGACTACGATAAATTTTCGGCTCATTGGAGTAGCCACTTCGTTGAACGTTATTTTTTATACCCAGAAGACTTTGGGGATAAACAGTTTAAACGAGATATCCCCGCGCAATTTACCCATGATATTGATCTTGAGTATTCAATGAATTATGGCACGTATAACTTCGCCTTTAATGCTCGCAATATTTTTGACGAACAAGTTTACGATAATTACAACATACAAAAACCGGGTCGTGCCTTCTATTTGAAGTTTAGATATGCCCATTAAAATTATTCAATAACCTTAATGAAAAAAAGGAAGATATATGAACTGTACTAAAATTTATACCAGCCTTATTCTGGCAACAACGCTTACCGCGTGTGGTAGTGACAGTAGTAATGGAAGCTCTGAAGAGAGTGCAAATGTGCCTGAAGAATCCACCATTACACTAGGCTTTGTGAATAGTGATGGTAATAGCACCGAATTTGTTTTATCCGAAAGTGACTTAATGGAAGGCACTATCTCAGCGCAAGGTGCGGGACTTGAACAGGCTGGTTGGAATTTTTATTACCCAGTAGGGAATACTCTTTTTGTATCGGGTTATACCGAATTCAAAACCACCTCTTATAAATTGAATAGTGATAACGAGGTTGAAGAACTAAATACTTTCTTATTTGATAGCTCTTTCAATACCTATGGCAATGTAAATGACACAACCTTATTAGCAACCAATTCATATTGGAGCCAGCACGATGATATGGTTATGTATGCAGCTGATGCATCTACAGGCCGTGCTACGAGTAAAACTGATTACAGTATTTATAACGATTTCACCGGCACTGCGGGAGAAGGCACCGTACCTTGGCCAACTGCGTTAAAGGTGCGTGATGATAAATTATTTATTCCATATCTAAAATTTAATGATGATGGAAATGCAGGTACTCCAGACAATAATACTGCATACGTCGCTGTATTTGATTACCCGCTTATAGCTAACGATGAGGGTAATGTTGTTCCAAACAAAATAATTAATGATGATCGAACAAGCAACATTGGCACGCACGGTAGCACCACAGGTTTGATAGAAGTTGATAATGGTGACTTGTATGGTTATGCTGCGGGTTCTACCGCATCTGGTCATTCCCCTGCAGCAACGAAACCTTCTGGCATCTTACGTATTGCTAGTGGAGAAACAGAGTTTGATGCTGATTACTTCTTTGATATTGAAGGCCAAACCGAAGGCAGTGAAATTTTTTGGTTTGATAGTATCGGTGGTAATAAAGCGCTAGCGCGTATTTTCACCCCTACTGATGAACTTGAGACGGCACCTTGGTCGGCTTATTCAAGCCCTGTGCTTAAACTGGTGGTTCTTGATCTTGCAGAAAAAACCATCACGGATATCGAAGGGATTCCGCTACATACCAAACAAGTCACCTCATCAATTGAAGTAATGGATGGCAAGGTGTATGTCATGGTAGATGCCCTAGTTGATGAAGTGATTGAAAAGAATATCTATCAAATTGATATTGCGACAGCAACGGCAACTAAAGGCGCTACGGTTGAAGGTAAAACGATCAAAGGCTTCTTTGCTCTTGGCAATTAATATCGCCTATCAGGTTTGTGAAAAAGCCGGAAAATTAAGCGAATGATTCTGTTAGATCACTTATTTGATTTAGCCGCAAAAACAAGCCCAGGCTTAAGGGGGGAATCAGGTTATGGCTCTCCTCAAACTATTCGGCCTGGTCAGGATAACCGTGTGCTTATCGCAGCGGTTTATCAAGACCTTCAAGCGCTTTATCCAGAGGCGGGTGTCGCTTATTTTCGCGCACGCACTTGGGCCTTACTTTGTTGGCAGCCTATTTATTTAGCCTTAATCTCGATATATGGCTTAAAGGCGTTACCACAAGGGTTAGCGTGCTTAGCGCAGAAACGACTGCCTGGGCTTGTTTGTGGTTTTAACCTACCGGCTATGGAATTTATACAAGACGACAGAGCGCGTTTGATCGAACAAGCTAGTCGTCAAATTAAAGTATTAACTGACGAACTGGCAAATCAATTTATAGACGTCAGTCATGCTCGCTTAGCAATTCTGGAACGATTGTTAACGGATACTTTTTTAGAAACATTTCTGCATGTATATCCGTTATTTGAAACCTCCGATGTAGTCAATATTCGACATGAAGCAGCTCAATGGATTTCAGGTTTTGGGTTTGACGCTCAGCCTTTTAATCGAGCAAATAATAAGAATCGGCCAGAAAAAAACCGCATCATAAAAGCGGGCGCTACGGCGTTACAAGTGAAGAGAATAAGTTGTTGTATGCACTATCGACGTGATGATGGCGAGCTATGCGTAAATTGCCCTAAGTTAATCAAGTCGGAAGAAAGAAAGTCGGAAGCAAGAAAACCTAAGGTTAAGTGAGATGTATGTTTGAACTGAAAGATATAAAAGTAGAGCGAGATGGACGTACGATTCTGGACATTGGTGCCATGACATTAGATACCAACGCTTTCACCGTTATTCTGGGTCACAATGGTTCCGGTAAATCTACTTTGCTGAATCTTCTAGCGAGGCAATGGCAGCCAAATACCGGAGACATTACGCTGGATAACAAAGCGATCAGTCATTTTTCACAGCGTGAACTAGCCAAAAAGGTAGCATATTTACCGCAATCGCTACCCGAAGTTGCAGGGCTAACCGTAAAAGAGTTGGTGCGTTTAGGTCGTTTTCCTTGGCGAGGTACCTTCGGCCGCTGGCGCAGAGAAGATACTGAAATTATTAACGAGTCAATGCTTAAAACAGATGTTATGCAATACCAGGATACTTTAGCCGATCAATTGTCAGGAGGTGAACGTCAGCGTGCTTGGATTGCCATGTTACTCGCCCAAATGTCACCTGTTTTATTGCTGGATGAACCGACCTCCGCCCTTGATTTATCCCATCAATATGACTTGATGCAGCTATTAAAAAAATTGAACCGAGAAACAGGAAAAGGTGTGGTAGTGGTATTACACGACATCAACTTAGCGTTGCGTTTTGCAGATAAGGTCGTCGCGTTAAGAAAAGGAAAAATTTTCATGGAAGGTCAGATTGATCTGCTATTGGATCAACAAAAATTATCCGAACTTTATGATATCCCTGTGCAGATTCTGGATCTGCCACAAGGCAATCGTAAAGTCGTCTACGTCTCATAGTAAGGTATAAATGAATGGAATATAAAGCAACGTTGAGATTGGTTTATTTAAGGTTTATCGTTTTTATTTCGTGCTGCGTAACGACGTGTGCTTTAGCCGCACCCGTCTATGCTGAAACGATACATGACTCCGTCGGCACACATCATTTTGAGCAAACACCCAAGCGTGTTGCCGTATTGGCTTGGGAACTAGCCGAGCAGGTAATCGAGCTAGGTGTGGTACCGATCGCGATGCCTGAAGTACAACAATATCAACAGTGGGTTGTGAAGCCTTCCATACCCATAACGGTTGAAGACCTTGGTTCCCGTGATGAACCCAATTTAGAAAAACTAATGCAGTTAAAACCAGACCTTATTTTAATTGGCTATCCGCAATCTGATATTAAAGAACAGCTAGAGAAAATCGCCCCCGTTTTGTACTTTAATTCGTATAGTAAAGACCATGATAATGTGGAGGCTGTGATATGGGGGTTTAAAGAACTCGCCAAACTCTTTGGCAAGCAAGAACTGGCAGCAAAGAAGTTGGCCGATATGGATGCCCGCATAAAATTTCTGGGAAAAGAATTACAGCAAGCTTTTGGTGCGCCTTTACCAAAAGTAACGACACTACGCTTTGCTAACACAACGTCAGTGTATTTATTTGGTGACAATTCGATTTCTCAATATGTACTTAAGAAAATGGGATTTAACCCCGCTTTACCTCAAGCAAATTCTCAGTGGGGTGTTACGCAAACCAGACTTCGAGAACTGCGTAAAGTAGGAGAGGGGGTTGTACTGTATTTCAAACCTTTTGAGCAGGAAGATAAATTACGAACGTCTCCGCTTTGGAATGCGATGCCCTTTGTGAAAGTGAATCATGTAAACAGTGTCGCCTCGACCTGGACCTACGGCGGTGCAATGTCGATTGGGTACGTGGCGGAGTCATTAGCTAATAGTTTGCGTGAAGTGGCCGTGAAATCAACGAAAATAAAATTAGACAAAACAGTGGTAATGAATTGATTCAGCGATATTGTTTTTCCCTATTACTGCTGCTGGTAGCGGTTTTTGTTTATCTTCAGATTGGTGTGGATGTAGCCCCCCAAAAACAATGGCGCTTATTGTTAGGTCTAGAGTCCACTTCATTTTCTGAAATTGAATTTACCTATGCCCGTTTGCCGCGCTTAGTGATGGCGATTTTGGTTGGTTTAGTGATGGGCTTGGTAGGTAGTCTGATTCAGCAAATCACTAAAAACCCCATTCTCTCACCAATGACCTTGGGTGTTTCAAGCGGTGCCTGGCTAGCCCTGGTTATTGTTAATATTTGGTTACCTAATCTAGTGGCAGACTATAGTGCAGGCTTCGCGATGCTGGGAGCCATGTTTGCCATGGGCTTGGTCATCTTAATTTCTGGCGTACGAAATCTGAGCGGTCTACCTGTAGTCTTAGCGGGGATGGCTGTTAGCATATTATTCGGTGCCTTAACCTCCGCCGTAATCCTGACCCACGACCAGTATGCGCGTTATTTGTTTATTTGGGGGGCAGGAGATTTAGCACAAAACGGCTGGGACTGGGTGCAATGGTTACTACCAAAACTGATCCCGTTATTGGTATTTGTCATGGCGCCAAGAGTGCTCAGTTTGATGCGACTAGGGCATGAAGGTGCGGCAGCAAGAGGGCTTAATGTTACCGCGTATATTCTTATTTTCTTTGTCAGTGGTTTGTGGTTGGAGTCGGTGGTGATAACCGCCGTGGGCATCATCGGGTTTATTGGGCTGTTAACGCCCAATATTGCGCGTAGATTAGGCGCTCGCACCAGTGGTGATGAGTTGATATACAGCGCCTTATTAGCGGCAATTTTGTTAGTGACCACCGATGGTCTTTCAATATTTTTAAGTCAATTTGTCTCGGACTTGATTCCTACCGGCATTACCACCGCTTTGCTAGGAGCACCGGCGCTTATATGGTTTATTCAGCGACAGTTTAAAGCGCAAGACCAAGTGTTTTTTCGGCTACCTGCTAGTGCGTTTAAACTTAACACAAAAATATGGTCACTGATGTTCTTTGTATTACTGGTCAGCTTAGTCATATCAATTACCGTGTACCGAAATGAGCTGGGTTGGCAATTTCATTGGCCGAATGAATTTAGCTGGTCGCTACGCTGGCCACGGGTATTAACGGCGTTTGTTGCAGGCGTGGGCATGGCCGCTGCGGGGGTGGTATTGCAGCGCCTAATTCATAACCCGCTTGCGAGCCCTGATTTATTAGGTATGTCGGCGGGCGCAATTTTAACCTTGGTATTAACGACCACTTTCTTCGGTACTTCTCTCAATCATTTTGGTCCCGTTGTCGCTTTTGTGGGCAGTCTGCTTACGCTTGGGATATTGTTAGTTTTAGGTCGCAGGCATCAGTTTGCCCCGTCTACGGTGATACTCACCGGTATCGCCTTGGCGGCTCTGATTGAAACTCTCGTGCAGTTTGCTTTAATCAAAGGAACCGAAGACACCTATGCCATTTTAAGATGGCTGTCTGGTTCTACTTATCGTGTTGAGCCTATAGAAGCGCTTACCCTGATGGTGAGTGTATCAATTATATTTTCGATTATCGTGTTAAGCAGCCGCTGGATTACTCTCATTTCCGCAGGAAGAGGGGTTGCTTTAGCGCGAGGTTTAAACGTTAACCGAAGCTTTGTACTTTTGCTCATGGCATCTGCTTTACTCTGTGCTTTGGTCACAGCACTTATGGGGCCCATTGCGTTTGTCGGTTTAATTGCACCCCACATGGCATCCCTTATGGGGGCACGCTCAGCTCAGCAACAGCTCTTATTAGGGGCATTGCTAGGTGGGGTGTTAATGTTGTGTTCTGATTGGTTAGGGCAGCAGCTTATTTACCCAAGCCAAATGGCTGCGGGAACTGTTGTCGCGTTATTAGGCGGAACATATTTCATCCTTTTACTATTACGAGGACGTATGCGCTGATCTAGATAGCCAGTTCAAGTAAAGTAAACAAACAAAATATATGGAGTAAAACTGATTGGAAGTTGGTTTTTCTCTCCTCATCGCTAGCCATAAAAAGGAAGTATTTACATGGGTCAAAGGTATTCAGAAATTTCAGATAAACTAAAACAGTTTATAGAGAAGCAAAAGATATTTTTTGTTGGTACAGCAACGGCTGATAGTCGGGTTAATATATCTCCGAAAGGTATGGAATCTTTACGTGTGTTGAGTAAGAACCGAGTAGTGTGGTTAAACGTAACGGGAAGCGGCAATGAAACGTCTGCTCATATCCAAGAAAACTCACGCATGACTGTTATGTTTACTGCTTTTGAAGGGAAGCCAATGATTTTGCGTCTTTATGGTAAAGCAAAGGTAATCCACCCATATGATTCTGAGTGGGGAGGCTTACTTGCTTTATTTGAAAATACTCCAGGTTCAAGGCAAGTATTTGATCTTGAGGTTGACCTTGTTCAGACATCTTGCGGCATGGCTGTGCCAGTGCTGGATTACGTCGAAGAACGGGACCAGCTCAAAAATTGGGCAGATAAGGTGGGTGAAAAGGGGGTTGAGTCGTACTGGCTGAAAAATAATCAAGTAAGTCTTGATGGCAAATCAACGAACATCATCCCCATCTAGTGAAAATAAAGAACATACTGAAACGTTGGATGTTATCACTGTTAAAGAGAAAATAATTGAACGTTCTTTGCAAGACACAATTGAGTCAATAGCGGTGTCCATAGCCCGTATTTCATTACTACTTAATCTAATAACCTTAAATATTTTCATTCGCTTTTCTTGACTTTGTAATCGGTTGCATAATCGTTTTACTATCACCCTAAGAGAAGCTGCGGGACCTATTATGTGGATAGCATGTCCAATACCACAAATAATACCGCACTTGTAAATACCTTAGTTACGTTCTAAATATAAAGAAGGTCACAGTCCCACTAAAAAACAGTGTATCAATAAACTCTGGGTAGAGTCCTAGACCGGCGGTCCTGCCTTCCTTTTTAGTGGTGTAGCGAAAATTGAAGTAACTCTTTTATCGCTATGGATTCGTCGGCGAGTTGGACTGGGTTGATGGCGAGTTTTTCAGCGATGACTTTTTTACTCAGCATAAATTCTTGTGGGCGGTTAACGCATTCAGCTGAAATCAATTGACCGTCTTTAAAGTAAAAAGCCGCGAAGCTGCGATTTGTGAGTTTGTCACCACGAATAATTACTTGGTCATAACCTTGGCTCAGGCCGGCAATTTGTAATTTTAGATTGTATTGGTCGGACCAAAACCAAGGCAAACTCTTGTATTCTTTCTTAAGCCCACATATTGAGGCCGCAGCTGTTTTGCCTTGGTCGTTGGCATTGGGTACTGATTCTAAACGAATGCGACGGTCATAAATTTTATTGAAGTGATTGGTGCAGTCTCCAGCGGCAACGATATTGGGGTCGTTGGTACCACAGAATTCGTCTACGATTATGCCGTTGTTTGCTCCAATACCGGCTTCAACGGCAAGTTCAGTATTGGGTAAAATACCCACGCCAATCACCACTAAATCAGCAGGGAACTCCCTGCCGTCGGAACAGACAACTTTTTCAGTACGGGTGTCGCCAGAAATATTAGTGACAGAGATACCTGTATGAATACTCACGCCTTCCTCGGCATGAATTCGCATGTAAAACTCAGAAATTTCAGGGGCGGTGACGCGTTGCAAAATTCTTTGTGCCATCTCTAACACAACCACGTTCATACCTTGGCTTTTTAAGGCTGAAGCTGTTTCTAAACCGATATAGCCACCACCAATGATAACGACGTGTTTATCTTTCTTTACGTGCTTTTTAATGCCTTCTGCGTCGGTTATGTTTCGTAGGTAATGGACGCCTTTAAGTTCACCGCCAGGTAGAGAGACTTTTCTGACTCGCGAGCCCATGCAGAGTGCAAGTTTGTCATAGCTTAGCGCTTGGCCATCGCTGAGCGTAATAGTTTGCTGATCTCTATTTATGCCTGCAACACGGCCTTGGAGAAACGTGATGTTATTTTTTTCATAGAATGCAGCCGAGCGAATAGCCAAACTTTCTGCGGTTTTATCACCTGCTAAAAAAGTTTTAGACAGTGGCGGGCGATGATAGGGAAGGTAGGGCTCATCGCCGATCACTATAATCTCGCCATTCCAGCCTTCTTTGCGTAGGCTTGGGGCTAGTTGCGCTGCCGCGTGACTCGCCCCGATAATAATACATTTTCTTGTCATGTTGTTTTAGCCGTGATCTTAACCATTAGTTGAGTATAGCCCTTAACGAAATTAGACTGTACATACTTTGGGTCGTCAACTACTTCAATATTATCAAAACGTTTTAGTATCTCTTCCCAGAGTATGCGCAATTGCATTTCTGCTAAACGGTTACCCATGCAGCGATGAACGCCAAAACCGAAGGAGAGATGGTTTCTGGCATTTTTACGGTCAATCATAAATTGGTCTGGCTGATCAATTGCTCGCTCATCGCGATTTCCGGATGCATACCACATCACGACTTTATCGCCTTTCTTAATCGTTTGTCCGTTTAGTTCGACATCTTCTTTGGCAACTCGACGCATGTATGCGAGGGGCGTTTGCCAGCGAATAATCTCAGACACCATATTCGGGATTAAACTTGGATTGTTTTTTAGCTTAACAAACTCATCTGGAAACTGATTTAGTGCATGAACCCCGCCCGTCATAGAGTTACGGGTGGTGTCGTTCCCCCCGACTAACAACAGTACAATATTTCCTAAAAATTCCATAGGTCGGTTGATCATATCTTTAGTATTTTCATTGGCGAGTAATAAGCTAATTAAGTCAAACCCAAGTTCTTCACCTGCTGTTTTTTTCGCTTCTTTTTCACGCCACAACAGTGAAAACTGTTTTGCCACTTCAGCAGCAACAGTAAAGGCTTCATCTGTTGACCCAGGCCCTCCAGTTGTTTCTGGACTGCTTGCTGCAACATCTGACCAGTAGGCCAGTTTATGGCGTTTTTCGTAGGGGAAATCGAATAAGGTAGCCAGCATTCTGGATGTCAATTCAATAGACACGGTCTCTACCCAGTCAAAAGATTTTCCAATAGGAAGGCTGTCTAATACCTCCGCAGCACGACTTCGAATTAGTGCTTCCATTTCCTGTAAGTTTTTTGGTGCGACAACCGCTTGCACTGCCTGCCTTTGTACATCGTGTTTAGGCGGGTCCATTGCAATAAATGTTTCAATAGCCAGCCCCTCAGGCTGGCCCCCAAGCGAGATAATCGGTTCAGCTGAGAATAAGTCATGATGCTTGTCTACAAACATTATGTCTTCATAGCGCGTGACAGACCAGAAGGGACCGAAGGGGCTTTCCTTCTGATAGTGAACAGGGCATTCGTCACGCAAACGTTTAAAGTAGGACTGCCAACGATTTTGTTTAAATAGGAAAGGATTGCTAACGTCGATGTCTTCAATCGCAAGCGTGGATACGTCAGGTAGCGGTGTCTCTTTGAAAACGTGTACCGGTGAACCTTTAAATATTCCTTTTTTAGCTTTTTGGTATAAATGAGCACCTTTAATTTGTAGGTGTATTGGAATCAATGAGGCGCTTTTTTCAATAACGGGAGATAGTACTTTCATGTCGATACTCACTATTTACAAACATTTTTTCTAACAGCGCTCGAATGCAGGCTGTCAATTGGTCGAGACTACATTTGAAATTCGGGTAGACGAATAACCATGCCACCCATAGTTTCCGACATGGGTATTTGGCAAGACAAGCGAGATGTGTCGACTTTTTCTGGGTTCATATCTAACATCTGGTTTTCATCCTCAGTGAAGCTGCCAGTTGTACCTATCCAGTTATTATCGACTATCACGTGGCAGGTTCCGCAGGCACAGGCGCCGCCGCAATCAGCATCGATACCAGGTATGCCATTATCCATCGCTGTTTCCATTAGAGATTTACCCTCTTCAATGTCAACCGTATGTTGCGTGCCGTTATGTTCGATAAAAGTAATGTAGCCCATAAGATCCTCTGCTAACTGCTATTAACTAAGTGCTTGCAAGATAGCGATACCACTTGGGCACCAAGCATGCTTGTAAGTTATTTAGGCTAGATTACGGTGATGTATGAATAGATAGGAGGTCATTTCTTGACAATAAGGGGTCATATTTTGACATTAAGGAGTCATTTGTTGACATGGAAAGCTTATTAAAAGACACTTTATCGACTTACAATTTAGGTTAATTTTTTTTTGCATCCATATTACGAGGGCTAAGCTTGTGACTGATCATATTGAAGAGACGCCACAATCTGTCGCTAATATCGCGTGTATACCTTCTAATTACTCACGCCTGATTGCCCGTGTTTTAGAATTACAGGTCCGCGAATTACCCGCCTTGTTGGCCTTGACTCAGGTGACTATCGAGCAGTTTATGCAAGAGGATTTTCTGTTGACTTCTCAGCAGCAGATTCAGATTTTACATAACAGCTTACGAATGTCTGATGATGAGGCATTTGGTTTACGATTAGGCAATCGGCTAACGCCTCCTACCCATGGGGCGATGGGTTTTTTAGCTAATAGCAGCCCAAACTTGTTTATGGCAATAAAAGGAATTCAAACTTACTTACCGACACGAATGAACTTTGCTCGGCTGGAGTTGGTGACTAATCAAGAGTGGCTGGAGTGTTATTACTATATCGATTTAGACGTAAGTGCAGATATTCGCCGTTGCTTGTCTGAGGTTTCAGCGATAATTTTTTTCCAGTGCGCTGAGTTTATCGTAGGGCGTCCCTTAGATGAGGCAATAACCTGTTTTTCCCATGCTGAGCCAGATTACAGCCAGCGTTATTCAGATTATTTACCCGGACAATTCGAATTTTCTACGCCACACATTATGATTAAAATACCGATGCATTTATGCCAAGTACCTAATGTATCCGCTAACCATGAGAATTATTTATTGGCATTGCAGCAATGTGAACTAATGCTGAAACAACTGCACTCGAATAAGGGGTCGTGTAAATACCAAATACAAAAAATGATGCTTTCTCATCCACCTGGAGTATTAAGCGAAGAGGAGGCTGCCGCCGCACTGTTTATTAGTAAGCGTACTTTAGCCCGAAGGCTTCAGCAAGAAGGTACAGGTTTTCGTCAAATAAGGGATGAAATATTATCGCAACAAGCGAGTGCTCATTTACGTGTCAGTCGTATGTCAATAGAGGCGATTGCTGCTTTACTCAACTATCACGACAGTGCCAACTTTCGACGCGCATTTAAGCGTTGGTTTCACTTGACCCCAGATCAATTTCGGCAGCAATTAAATAAAGGATGATATAGGTTTACAACAGGTTTTGCGGTAAATGGCTCACTTCTGTGTGACTCAAACTACATATTCCAAATAAGCGCTGTTTGCTTCCGTCACTTGTCTATAATTGGCACTAAACTGCGGTTAGCTCATCTCACTTCGTCTACAACTGTGGGCATTAATATTTACCATATAAATCTCCACGAAATGGCAGTGTTTATGACAGTTAAATATTTCTTACAATTGATTAATGAACTAATTTCATTTCAGACCTTTAACTTTTTAAAATTCTGCTAATCTAAAAACCTATGTTTCATGAGAGTAGTAGTCAATGATCCCAAAGGACCATACAAAATAAGAAAGTCATACGCACGGGGGGCGATCGGGCCGTTCCATCCTCAACAGCATGATCGGTGAATATCTCGAAAAAGAAAAAATCCGTTGGCTATTCCGATGGAGTTTTATCACCGGTCAAAAAAATTGTCGTTAGATTCTCAATTAGCTCAACAGCTAAGCTTTCCTTTGAGTAATAAAATCGTCATTTTGGTGCATGGGCTAACACAGCTTGAAACTGTATGGGACTTCCCACCGAATGGTCGATAACTTCGGTTGGCAGAAACCTCATTACCGCCACTATTTTCAGCTGCTATATAGTCTTTAATATTGGCTTGCTGGGCAACTTTATATTTGGCAATCGCGTTTCTTCCTGAACAGTTTCTTCTACTTGTATAGTGACTGTTGCAGCTTGATTGGCTTTAGTGGTGTAAGTGAATGAATCGATACCTGCAAAGTCTTGATTGGGAATATACATCATGCTTGCTTTAAGTTGATCGCCTGTATTGATACCAATTAAGCGTCCATATACCGGTGGTGTATTTAGTATTAAGTTTTCGGCGTGAGCATAATCGTTTTCAGATAGATCACTAAGACGAAATGAAAGCTCAGTGTTTTTCTTTATTGATAAATGATCGTCTACAACAAGGTCTGGGTAAAACTCTGTAAATAACATTAATGCGGCGCCATCCTGATTATCATCATCGACAAAAAAGGCACGATGTTCATTGGTATCAGCAGGGGTGAGTGCAAAACCTTCTAAATTTCCACCTTTAGGGCTGTAATATTGTTTAATACGATTTAGTTTTCTTTCACTATTAATGACTGATGAGCCCAGTGTAGTCACCTCTAGGCGGTTGCCATCGGTGTTATGCCAGATAAATAGAAAGCCGGAGGACCTGTCGAACTCGAGTCCGGAGCTTTCATTGCGAGAGCTTGAATACTTCCCAACTAAGCGATAGTGTGAGCCGTTAGGGTCTAGGTCATAAACATAAATATGCCCACCATTTTGGTGTGCCACCAACATTAAACCACCCATACCATATTGGCTTTTATATGCATTACCCTCTTGGTCGACAAAACCTTGTTTAGTCAACCACTCATCAGGGACAAATGTAATACCTTCTGGTCCAGAGCCAAAAGCAATAGGCAGTGTCGCGCCTATGTCCCAACGATGAAGCAGTGTGGGTTGACTATAATCTGATACATCATATTGTTTAATGGTTTCATTACTTTCGTCGATTAAGAACACATGCTCTTTTATATAATCGACTTGTGTGATGCCTTCAAGGTCCCCATTTACCTGCATTTGGCCACGAACACCATTTTTATGATCGATGACGAAGTTGCCATTCTTGTCTTCTTTAATTGCCCAAAACTTAGCTGGGCCATTAAGCGAGACCCAAAGTGTGCGTGATTGAGGGTTCCAATGCGCCCCGCTTAAATTATTCTTAAAATCATTGTCTAGGTCGGTGAGTATTTCTGAATTCCACCATGGCTCAGCAGGCCAAGCATCACTTGCCTGTGAAATGTTTGTAAATAGCGTTATAAAACACAATAAAAAACGAATCGAATACTTGAACATACTACTGAACCACTAATTAAGGTATGGAATAAAAACTTCTTACTTAAGGTACGAATCACTGAATGTCATAGCATGGAACAGCATCAATGTGTATTTAATGAGCAGCAGTATATTATCATCAAAGTGTTAACTGTGACGTGATACTTACCTATTGCAAGAGAGTGAATCTATTTTTATTGTCCGCTGAAGTTACTGTTGTAAAGTTGTTGCAACTGCACGCCTAAAAAACAAGAACATGAATGCGGTTAGAATTGCCCTAGGTAGTACTAGGCCGGTAATAATTATGTGAAAGATACTGAAAGCCAGAGCTTTAGGTCAAAATGGACAATCGTAAGAGGAACGGCAACTTTCACCTTGGTAACTAGACCATAAATCTGGACTCTCGCAGAAAGGTCTCCTATCCTTTCTGTATCCGATTCAACCGAAAGATAAGCATATTGATGATTGGATATAAAAGTAGCGATAGTTCATCGTCAATGTCAGCGTAATAAATTCAAGCGTTTTACAGCTATTAGGTTCATGCGCGTAATTTCGTGTTAACCAAAATAAAAATAAATCATTCAGGCTAGAGCCATAGCAATGATAACCAGGAAGAGAGCCAAAATGTATACACGCACATTTCTAAACAGGATGCTTCTTGCCGTAGCCCTGACACATACGGTAATGGCAACTTTCGCTAACGAAGCAGTCAATTCAGTAGTCAATTCAGCAGCCGAAACAAAAACGTCAACCTTGACACGAACGCTGCGCTCAGTGGCGATAGAGGATTTAATAGAGCGAAAGCTTAATACGGGTGTCTACGAAGGCTCTCCTAAAGTTTTGGCGAACCCTGATCACTACAAAAATAATTATTACAATACGCTTGCTTCCAATCGCGGAGAACCAATCCCTCAGTATACGCCGCCACCATGCAACAAAGTTCAACCCACAGAATTTGATGCAGAAGGTTGCCGTATCGTCAATTCCTTGTTTACCGAAATCGAAGATCCTGCCTTACAGGCAGAATACAGAAAACGAGTACGCCGCGGACGAGATGTTTGGCACAAAGGTACTTTTGGGGGGCAGGATTATTTTATTCAACATGTAGGCAATGGCATATTCGGCTCGCCGCGCGAACCCGACCAAAGTCATTGGCTGGATACGCGCAACCGTGATGACCGTTATTTAAAATACGGCATGATCAACGACCCTGACTGCGAAGCCGGTGATGAATCAAGTTATTGGCTCGACCGCTGCAAAGATCCTCACGCAACTGGTGTAATTGGTATACGTAAGTACTACAACACTAAACCTCCTGAGGGGTTTGACCCTAAATCCTCGCCTTATGAAGAGGGTGAAATTGGGCTTGGTAAACGCTTTGTCACAGCACAAGCCTGCGCAGTGTGTCACACTGCATTTGACCCAACTAACCCACCTTTCGATGCGAATAAACCGAAATGGGAAAATCTGACGGGCCATATTGGTAATCAGTATACGAACAATACGAACCAGTTTTTCTCTAGTTTACCGGTCGACCACTTTGCCCGTATTTTGTACGAAACATTTCCGCCCGGAACAGTTGATACCTCGTCAGGGCATATGGATTTTAGGCTCAATCCGGGTACTCAAAACAATATCACCGACTTCCAAAATCGTCGGGTATTCGAAGAAATGATTAAGCACCCGATAACAGGGGAAGTGAGCAAAGCCCGCACTAGGCATGTCTTAAAAGGTGGCGAAGACTCGGTGGGCGATAAACTATCACTTCTGCGGGTCTACCTGAATATTGGCTTGTGCTTCGATGAATGCACGGTTGATAATTTTCCTCATCATGGTGCGCTCACTGGGCCTGAGTCGGAACATCACCCACTTCGGATCAAGGCCTGTTATCAGGCTTGCGAGCCATGGAATCAGGCAGATGCCAAGATGGATGATTTGGTCTCGTATCTCGTTACCGGAGGCCCGTTTTATTTGAAGGATGCGACGGACATTGATGGGAAGTCCGGAGCCTCATATGTCAACAACTCCTTGGTCCATGAAGGCCGAACTGTATATAGTCGCGAATGCGCTCGGTGTCATTCAACAAAAGTGCCGCCAGATGTTATCAGTAGTGATAAAAACGCGCTCGAAAAATTCTATCAGGGGCATATTTTCGGGCGACAGGAAGACTGGCGCACCGAACTTGGTCCCTTCGCCAATACAGAGGAATTTCAAACAAAATATCTAAAAGATGGCGAGCCGTTGCAGTTTGCCGATGACGCCGTATTTGGGCAAGACTGGCTTGGCAATGACGAGCTTACGCCGCACCATGAGGTAGGAACCAATCGATGTCGTTCTTTGCACAGTAATCATATGAAAGGTCAGGTTTGGGAAGAATTTTCTTCAGAAACCTATAAAGCTCGACCTCACACTGATGAGATACCTCGTATTGTCAACCCGTTTGTACCGCTTCGTGGTGGATCCGAGTCTTGGTTTGACGGTGATGAAAATCCAGGTGGGGGCACTGGCTACTATCGAAATGTGTCACTGCTTAGCATCTGGGCACATGCTCCTTTCTTGCATAACAACATGCTTGGTAATTTGCGACGCTTGCCTGATGGCAGTATTGATTATACGGTCAAAGGTCGAATATCAATGTTTGAAGATGCGATGGCACGCTTGCTCATGTCAGATGACATTAACGCCACGCCCCACAGAGAGCCTAAAATTCCGCGTGTCGCGATGGATACCAAGTTACCGACTAAAATTGGTGGAACACCGATTATTCCAGTAAAGGCAGGAAGCCCTGTCGCTGATATGGGTAATACCAACCCACACTCGCCGTTGTATATGCAATGTAGTGACTACGTGGTTAACAAGGGGCACCAATTTGGCATTGACCTTAGCCTGCAGCGGAAACGCGCACTTATTGAATTTATGAAAACACTTTGATAATGGGCAGATTGTAGGGCGTAAGAGCTTCGTCTATTAGGCTTAGCCCACACCCTACAGGCAGCCCTCCGTATCGCTTAATGCGAAAATGAATATCTGTTTTAGGTAAGCATCCGCTAAGGTGTCATTTTACAGGCTGTCGCAAAATATAAAATGAGACGCCGCAACCGATGCTGGTTAATAATATTACAGCCCAAATTTTTGCGACAATCAGCATTGAAATACTCATTCCTGCCCACAGACATATTAGAACTCGGTTTCTAGTATGTCGTTCAATTCCTCCACCATTTTGCCAAACCAATATAAAAGGGCCTAGCTTTGGGTGGCTCATTAACCAAGTGTGGAAGCGAGTAGATGAGCGTGAGAAAAGCCACGCTGCTAACAATAAAAAGGGGGTGGTGGGAAGTATGGGTAAAAAGATACCAACTACGCCAAGTATAACGCAAAGACAACCAATCGCGGCTATAAAAACATTGAGACTATTTTTCATATTGCACGTTAAAAAAATAAAAAGTTACTGAAGCATAGCCGATAAGGTCATAATTTGCATGGACACTTGTGTGAGTACACAAGATAATGTCGGTTTAATTTATGTTGAAATCTTTATACCACAACTGCGCGGGTAAAGATCTTCTGTTATAGCGTTAGCCAAGAGAGCCATCATGCAAATTTCAAAAGATAAAATAGTTACTTTTCATTACCGCCTTCAGGATGATACCGGTGTTGAAATTGAATCGTCACATGCAGGAGACCCTATGGCTTATCTACATGGCCATGGCAATATTATTCCAGGTCTTGAAAAGGGGATGGAAGGGAAAAATGCTGAAGATGTATTTTCTATCACTGTTGAAGCCAAAGATGCCTATGGTGAACGTCATGAAGACGCCACGCAACGAATTCCGTTAAAACACTTGAATGGTGACAAGCGATCAAAAGCGAATTTAAAGCCGGGTATGGTGGTATCTATTAATACAGAAGAAGGCGCTAAACAAGTGGTTGTTATTAAAGCGGGTAAGTTTAATGTCGATGTAGATGTTAATCATCCGCTTGCAGGTCAAACGCTAACATTTGATGTGGATGTTCAAAGTGTTCGAGATGCCACTGCTGAAGAAGTTTCACATGGGCATGCTCATGGTGTAGGTGGTCATCATCACTAAACTTCCAGCATTAAAAAGTGCTAATGATTCGTCAATAGCGCTTTCTGCTAAAAACAAGTAACGTATTAGGTTTTGAACGATCTACAATTAGCTCTTTAGGAATATAGAACATGAAGAAAACATTACTCGCCTTATTGGTAGCTGGCGCTAGCGCTTATAGTTTTGCGGCTGAACCACTTAAGTCACTTGAAACGCAAGAACAAAAAGTGAGTTACAGTTTTGGCTTGGTGTTTGGTAAGCGTATGACCAATGATCTGCCAGACCTGAATGTTGATGTGTTCGTTCAGGGCTTAACGGATGCTTTTCAAGGAAAAGCGCAATTATTAACGGACGAACAAGTCGGCACAATTCTGGAAACGTTTCAGCGTGACATGCAGCAGAAGCAGGTTGAGCAAGTACAGGCAGAAGGGGCTAATAATAAGAAGTTAGGTGCTGATTTTTTAGCTCAAAACAAAGATAAAGAAGGCGTAGTTACTTTAGAAAGCGGCCTTCAATATAAAGTATTAACTGAAGGTAGAGGCGCGCAGCCAAGTAGTAAGGATGTGGTTAAAGTTCATTACACTGGGTCATTAATCAATGGTAAAGTATTTGATAGTTCTGTCGAGCGTGGAGAAGCTGTTACATTTCCTGTGAATGGTGTGATTGCTGGTTGGACTGAGGCACTGCAGTTAATGCCTACAGGTTCAAAATGGCAGTTATTTATTCCTGCTGAGTTAGCGTATGGTGCGAATGGTAATCGTTCGATCGGCCCAAATGAAACCTTACTTTTTGATGTTGAACTTATCGGTATCGAAAAGAAAAACTAATCAAACCTTAGGGTTTAGATTCATAAAAAAGCCCAACTGGAAGCAGTTGGGCTTTTTTATGTTTTTGAAAATAAACTCGGTATTAGCTCGTTAAATGAAAATAAAGGTGCTTAAGCTAATGTAGGGCTTAGGTGGAGTAGGCAGCCATTTCCTGCTAAGGTTAAACGATAAGTGGTCGCGCTTTTACCATTCTTGGTTGTCTGGACTCTTTCTAGTACACCTTTCTCGATTAAAAAATCCAGCATCTCAATGCTTAGCTCTTCGAAGCGTGCCTTTGCTGCTATTTCAGCTTGAGTTGCGGCTTCTTTAAATGAATACATTGCACGCATGATCGCTGCTTCTCTCTCTGAAATTTCAGGAATAGGCCCTGAATAATGCGGGTATTGTCTTTCAGGGAAGCGTCCGTAGATCGTTTTATATGACGCTTGTATCGCATCGATGTCTGCTGTTTTATCATTTGTAAGCTGGTAAGTATGGAACACACCAGAAACTTTCGTTCGGTAATCAACTTGCGCTAAAAAGATAGGTAACCCGCAGTCTTTGGCAACATGATAAAAACCAGTTTTCCATTTATCGACTTTTCCTCGTGTGCCTTCTGGCGTGAACAAAAAGAAAATACGTTCGTCTTTGTGGCGTTCAACAAATGTTTTAATTAAATCAACTTGTCCTTTACCTTTTGAAGAACGGTCGATTGGAATGCCGCCCATCCAAAGCATAATAGAGCCAATAACCGGAATACGACACCAGCTCTCTTTGATAGAAAAATACATTTTTACATCGATTAGAATCGCCGCGCCCATTGCATAGACTATATCCCAATTAGATGTATGTGGTGCTGCAATAGTAATGCCCGCACCTTCGGGGGCGACGGGTGTGGTTTTCCAACCAAACACTTTAAACCAGATGGTGAAAAAGAACTTGAGGACATACTTAAAAAAGATGCCGTCGAAGATTGTTTTGTCGCGTATTTCTAATGCTTTTATAGCCATAAAACTACAGTACCGTCTATGTTGTAAGTAAATTTGGCAATTGAACTTAAATTAGTGATGGGAGTGTAACATAAAACCAGTCTCAGCTTACGTTGCTTTTTTATGTTAAATTGTAGCGTCGCTTTTGTGGTGCTTTTTTGTTATAAATCACCGTAAAAAATTGATGGGAAATCTATTTGTCTTGTAGTTAGGGAAGTTTGTATGTCTAAAACTGAAATTAGCTTTGAATTCGAAAAAGAAACAAAGAACAGTGTGCGGTATAAAGAAATGCCTGATGCAGGTAAAGCGCCTGTAGTCGGATCCTTGTATGTTCAAAAGTGGTTTGCAGGAGATGCTAAAACACTATTAATTACGATTGATAAAAAAGGTTGAGAGAAGTGATTACTAGGGTTAACTGGTTAGAGTTTAAATGTTTGTGTTAATCCATCCGATGTAAGTGCGATTATTTTATTATTTGAATCAATAATGCTGGAAATGGCTTTACTTGCAGCACCGCCATACACTTTTCTTGGCGCTGCTTGCCACTTCCCTGTCTCTTTTCCAGATTCAATATTCCAGCGTGTTATTTCACCTTGAAAGGTACCTACGTTTAAATGGCTTTCATCTTCTGAAAACGTTGACGCGGTATAATTTGTATATCGATTGGACGCGCGAAACTTTATATCGCCTGTTTTGGTCTTCCAAATAATAGAATCTTCTCGCTGAGCAGTGGTAAAGGCAAGTTCTCCAGAAGCTGATATGGCGACATTTTTGATCTGATTATTGAGAGGCATTGAATAGATTAACGCCCCTTTTTTTAAGTCCCATACTTTTGCTGTTTTGTCATCACTGCCAGTGATGCCGGTTAAACCGTCTTTACTCAGGCCTGTAGAGCGTACTTCAGCCTCATGTTTGAAGTTATGTATTGATGAACCTTTATTCATGTTGAAATAGCTTACGGTGCCGTCTCGCAACCCCATTAAGGCGTTGCTGCCATCCCAATTTAAAGTAATGCTAATGATCCTGCTTGGTGCCTGCCAGAATTGTTTTGATTTTCCAGTCTCTGTGCTCCACAGCACCATACTGTCTTCAACGGTTGTCACTGCATATTTACCATTGCCTGAAATAGACGCGGCTCGAATGGAACTTAATTCTCCTGCCGTATGATTCCATGAAAATAAGCGTTCATTATTTTTTAGGTTCCATAAACTGCCGCCATGGTGAATGGAGCCAATTACAGCAAGTTCTGCATTATAAGAAAGTGCACCACTAAGCAGCCCTTGTGTAGCAAGCTGAAATTGTGTTTCTGGACCTTTGGTGCAGGAAGCAATTAAACAGGCGGTTGATAGTAGGGCGAATAATTTTAAACGTCGCACATGGCATCCTTCAATGAGCTTTATTTGGGGAGTGATGTTTCAATGTTTAGTATAGCGCGGTGTGTCAGAAACGTGTGGTCTTTTTGAGGAGGAAAGTAAGATGATAAGAAAGGAAGCAAATATATTTGCTTCCTTTTCAGTAGTCGCTTTATTTCAGTAGCTAAGCGACGGTATTTGCATGCACTTTATGTAACGATTCAATTAAGTTGTCTTCAAGTGAAAATCGGTCTTCAAGTGTTTTACCTAGCTCTTCAAGCTCGGTAATTAAACCTTCAATGCCATCATCTACTTTATGAATTTCATCAAAGCGGTCGTTGAAGTTTAACGCTACTTCAGTAGAGGCTTGAATTAGAGGGATGATCTTTTTTGCCAGTTCGATACCGCCATCATCGTACTCAGCTGCTTCAGCAACCAGCTGTTCGTAAACTTCAAAATGGCCTACAGAAACATAGTCGACAAGTATTTGGCAAAATGATTGGAATTTCTCGGCTTTGTTTTCTTCGGAACTTCCAGGATTAACCGAAATGTCGCACAAACTAACAATCAATGATTTTCGCTCTAAAAGCCATTTATCTATAAGGTCGCTGACGCCACCCCATCGCTCCGCTGCATTCTTGCAATTATCGAGCATTATTTACCCCTTACCTACTACTAAAGTTGAATCTTATATAAAGCCTCTGTGTCATAAATGCACAAGGCTTAATGTTATTTTAATACCGGACTTAATGTATCAAGAGATAAGAATTTAATTCTAAGTACATTAACAGCATTTCTAAAAACTAACGAATTTGCCGGACAGACGCAACCTATTTTTTATTTTAAACCTGCTCTCTTCTTTTTCGAAGCAGAATAAAAAGTGCCAAAAGGGCCATGCTAGAGAATGCAAGTAAACTCCAAGCGGGAATTGAAAGGCTGAATAGTGACCATTGTACTTTTGCACAATCACCTGTTCCGCGTAGAGACATTTCAATCACTTCTAATAGTGGAAATACATCTATCATGTAATCTATTCCGGGCCCGCAGGCGGGTACTTGATCTTCAGGTAAGCTTTGAAGCCAAAGCTGACGGATTGCAATGCTTGCGCCGCTAATTGATATTAGAGTGAGAAAGATTGCGTAAATTTTTTGGCCTATGTATTCAGGGTTGTGCAGCGTAGCGATGATTGCTAGTGCGCCGAGTGCTATAAATACAGCACGTTGCATCATGCACATTGGGCAAGGGTTCATATCCTTAAAAGGAGAGATAAAAATCGCAGCGCTTAATAATGATGCGCAACCCAGAAATATGAGTAAAAATAGAAGTCTCGGTTTAGCTGATGTCATGGTTATTCCCATAAAAATTAATTTTAAATTTTTAGTCTCCTTTTGTTTAAAAAGGCTGACTGAATACTTATTTGTATTCTTGAACAGACCCGTGGTTGAGTAAATAGTTTTGTTTGAGAATTAATGTGTTGTAATGTATTAAAAGATTAAACTAAATGGGCAATATTGTTTTACAGTCCTATAATTATATATTGATATTTAAAAACTTAGAGGAGAAATCAATATCTTTACTACCAGACTCTTATGGATATTATGTTTTACTTTTACCCTTTTAGGGAGTGCTTGGGCAGAAGAAGATGAAGAGGCTGCTGTCGCATCTTCGGTCGCTCAGTATCATAATTTAACTCCCTCCTTTGTTGCTAATTTTGGTTCGAGTAAATCAAAGAAATTGAAGTTTGTTAAAGCGGATGTGTCAGTAAGAGCGACTAACTCGGCTGCAATTAGTGAAGTGATGAATCATGATGCTCTGGTGAGGCACCAAATTGTCATGCTTTTAAGTCGTCAAACTGAGGAGACTTTGTCAAACCCTACTGGGCAGGAGACTGTTCGGTTGGAGGCATTAGCGGTGGTAAAAGCAGCTTTAGAGGTGGAAACGGGGAGTGGGCAGATAGAGGATTTGTTCTTTACTAGTTTTGTTATTCAACGATAGGGAGCCGAAAGTTTCAAGAATATAAAGCGTGATTTATCAGCTTATCCTACCTTAGGATGAAGCTGATTAATTTAGGCTGTTTTTATCTCAGGTCTTTGTAGCTCACAAACATCGATGCCGTCTTCCCAGCCGGCTTCCCATGCTGCTTCAACGATTTCGCCGGTGTATGGACAGTCTCGATTATCCATACCCATTACTCCTGCCATATAGCCTTGTTGATAGGCCTTATTGAGTGAGTCTATATCCCAGTATAAAGAAAAGTCTTTGGCCATTTGGCCGCTCCTTCCGTTTAAACTGCCTTCCACTTTCACAAGCAAACTGCCGGTTGTAGTTAAACCATTAGTTATTTTTATAAAATATTTTCGGCTGTAAAAGTAACAGAAAAGCCTGCTACACATAAATTGCAATAATGTCTGCTAAAGCAGATTCTGTTGGTTGTTTTCTACAAAATTAAGCTGGGTGTTTCCCCAGTTACTTAAGCTCCCTACAAGCGTAAAAAACACCTTATTCGTATTGTTCTATTTTATTGTTTTACATTAGTGCAACGTTCATAATTTCGCCAGAAATAAATATTTCAAGATGTAACTAAATGCCCTGTTTTTATACAAACATTAACAAATAGAAATATTCACTTTCAGTAAGCAACAAACTATCACAAGGGGTTTGAGGCAACAAACTGGATATGCCTAAAAGTGAAGGGTTACTCATTTTTAATTTTTAGTCGAGACTTTGTGCACACCTAAAATGTAAAAGGGCGCACAAAAACTAGGGTGGAGGTATTATTCTGATTTAAAGTCGCGCATGAATTTCTCAAATGAAACCGTATCGCTTTGTTTAATCTTACCTGCTTCGTTAAATGAACGTTCAACAGACTCAATAAAGTCAGTTGAATTTTCTTTTATGTTTTGAGTGAGTGATGTTTTGTGTTTTTTAGATAACTCACCTGCAAAATTTAACCAAGTGGCCGACTCTTTCTTCATAGTCGAAAGCACCTGTGCAGAAGGGATTAACTCAGGAGAATGAATTTTTGCTTGCTGTTCGCTTAATGTCTTTTGGTAGCGCAAATCGCCCTCCGCTTGATCTAACGTTTTAGCTAATGAAAACATACTATCTAATAATTTCTTGCCACAGGTTTGCATGAGTACTTCACCTTTGTGGCATTTTATCATTAGATCTGGTCGTCTACCTTCGTTGACGACTAGATCGAAATTATGATCGAGCGTTTTACATTCTTCATCATTAATATAGGGAGAATCAGTGAGTAGGCAGTGCAGCAGGAAGGTATCCATAAAATCAACTTGCTGAGGTGAAATACCTAAAGGTAGGAAGGGGTTGAGGTCTAGGCAACGAACTTCAATATACTCAACGCCACGTTCGTTTAGTGCATGTCGGGGTTTCTCGTGTGAATCGGCACTACGTTTAGGGCGGATCGAACTGTAATACTCGTTTTCAATTTGTAAAATATTCGTATTCAACTGAATAAACGTATTATCTTTCTTGGTTCCTATCGCTTCATAAGTTGGGTAAGGTGTAGTGATTGCTTCCCCTAAAGTATGGGTAAAATTATCTAAGGTGTTAAAACAGATGGCTAAGGATGACTGGGCGTTGCTCTGATAGCCTAAATCGCCCATTCTGAGGGATGTCGCATAAGGCTTGTAATAAGTACCCTTGTCGTCAAAAGGTTCTAAAATATGCTTTTGGCCAGCTAGAAAACTTTTGTCGAGCGCTGGCGATGCGCCGAATAGATACATTAATAGCCAAGAATAGCGTCTGAAGTTTCGAATTAGGGCAAAATATTGCTCAGATTTAAAATCTTGTAATGAAAGTTCGTTTTGAGGATCTTTCAAACCTTTAAGTTCGGGCCAAAAATCATCGCTAATCGAAAAATTATAATGAAGTCCGGCAATACTCTGCATGATGCGACCATAACGTACACCTAAACCTTGGCGGTAAACGTGTTTAAGTTGGCCTAAGTTTGAATTTCCATATTCTGCTATGCGTATACTGTCGTTGCCATCAAGGCGGCATGGCATACTACCCGCCCAAAGTAATTCATCGTTGATATTGCTGGCAACATACTGATGTGTTTTCTCTAGTGTGCTTAATAACGCCTCACGAGATTCTTCAACAGGTGTGATTAGTTCTAGCAGGGCTTCTGAGTAATCTGTCGTGATCGACGGATGGGTAAGGGGATGGCCAAGCGATTCAGGGTGGTTTAACTGTGAAATGTCGTGATTTTTACTGGCTCGCAAGCCTTCTTTTTCAATACCCCGCCCGACTGGAATACCTTTGGCGCAGACATAGTTCTCAAGTTTCGATAACTTATCGGCATAACTTACAGGTAAATCGCTGGTCGAAATGGTTGGTGCTGTCATTTTTCTATCCTGTCTGTGTACCATTATGGCCAAGTCGCAATTATAACGACTATCTCATTTGAGATAAGCTTATAAGTAAAGTTCTTTCCTGAATCTAATGGAATACTTATTTCCATTTACTGAGCATTATTGCTTTGCTTTATTAAAGGCATTTGCTAATGCCCCTGCCATAACTGAGTTAGTAGGCGCTTTTGTCTGTGCTTGAATCGGTTTTGAGCGCCCAGTTTGTGGCGGTTTTTTCTGTTGGGGTTCTCGGCTTTTATCCGTTGGTGTTGCTGCGGATTCATCCGACATTCTCATACTCAATGCGATACGTTTACGCTGTAATTCAATTTCAATGACTTTTACCTTAACAATGTCACCAGTTTTAACAACTTCGCGTGGGTCTTTAACAAACTTGTCTGTTAATGCTGATATATGTACTAAGCCATCTTGGTGAACACCTATGTCGACGAATGCACCAAAATGAGTGACGTTGGTGACAGCGCCTTCGAGGATCATGCCGGGCTTTAAATCTGACATCTTCTCAACGCCTTCTTTAAATTCAGCGAATTTAAATTCAGGGCGTGGGTCTCGGCCAGGTTTGGCTAATTCGCCTAAGATATCTTTCACGGTAATTAAGCCAGTGCTTTCTGTGACAAAATCATTGGCAGAAAGTTGCGTAAGTAAGACAGTATTTCCCACTAATTGTTCAATCGGAAGTTTGCTTTTCTTTGCAATGGCTTTAACGGTGTTATATGACTCAGGGTGAACAGAAGAAGCGTCTAAAGGATTCTCACCCGCTCGAATACGTAAGAAGCCTGCACATTGTTCGTACGCCTTAGGGCCTAATCTAGGAACTTTTTTTAATATGTCGCGCTTAGTAAAGCGTCCATTTTGGTCGCGGTAATCAACAATGTTATTGGCAATGGTTTGGTTTAAACCTGAAACTTTTTCGAGTAAGGGTGCTGAAGCTGTATTTACATCAACCCCCACGGCATTTACGCAATCTTCAATAATGGCGGTTAAGCTGCGATTGAGCTGAACTTGGCTAACATCGTGCTGGTATTGTCCAACACCGATTGCTTTTGGTTCTATTTTAACGAGTTCTGCAAGTGGGTCTTGCAAGCGTCGAGCGATTGAAACTGCGCCACGAATAGTAACGTCTAGCTCAGGAAATTCTTTAGAGGCTAATTCTGACGCAGAGTATACCGATGCTCCCGCTTCGCTGACGGTAATGCGGGTTAGTTTTAGGTCAGGGTAACGTTTCATGACATCAATCGCGAGCTTGTCTGTTTCGCGTGAGGCGGTACCATTACCAATGCTGAGTAATTCAATTTGGTGTTTTTTACACAGTTTAGCAATGGATTCGATGGATTCATCCCACTGGTTTCTAGGCGCGTGTGGGTAAATAGTGGCATGATCAACATGCTTGCCTGTTTTATCAATTACGGCGAGCTTCACGCCTGTACGTAAGCCAGGATCTAAACCTAGTGTAACTTTGTCGCCAGCAGGTGCAGCGAGCAATAAGTCTTTTATATTGTCACCAAAAACGCCAATGGCGACTTTTTCAGCCTCATCTCTTAAGCGACCCAATAGATCAGTTTCAATATGTAAGTTGAGTTTTACACGCCATGTCCACCGTACGACATCTTTGAGCCATGCATCAGCGGGGCGACCTAGGTCTTGAATGCCAAAGTGAGCCGCTACTTTGCTTTCACATGGGTGAGGGATAGACCGGTCAGAAGGGTTGTAGTTTTCTACCGTGATACTGACGTTTAGCACCCCTTCATTTCGTCCTCTAAAAAGTGCTAGTGCTCGATGCGATGGTACTTTTTTGATTGCTTCTTGGTAGTCAAAGTAGTCGCGAAATTTTTCACCTTTTAGTTTTTCAGCTTCAACAACTTGGCTTTGTAATATCCCTTGCTCCCAGGTATCGTTTTTGAGGCGTTGTAGTAAACCCGCATCTTCGCTGAACTTTTCCATTAATATAAATTTTGCACCGTTTAATGCGCTTTGTGTATCTTCAATGTTCTTTTCAGTATTGATAAATGTTTTTGCATGGGTTTCTGGGTCTAGATTTGGTTGTTCATAAAGCGCTAGGGCTAACGGTTCTAAGCCTGCTTCAATCGCGATCTGGCCTTTCGTACGTCGTTTTGCTTTGAAAGGAAGGTATAGATCTTCTAATTCGCCTTTTGTTTCGGCCGCCTGAATTTGTTTTTCCAGTGTATTGTTGAGTTTCCCCTGCTCATCAATGCTCTTAATAATCGTCGTACGACGGGTTTCCAATTCTCTCAGGTAACGTAATCGCTCTTCTAGTGCTCGTAATTGAATATCATCTAATGCGCCAGTGACTTCTTTTCGATAGCGTGCAATAAAGGGAATAGTCGAGCCTTCGTCAATCAACTCTATGGTGGCATTAACCTGCTGTGTTTTGATTTGAAGTTCTTGTGCTATTTTTTGAGCAATGAGCGTTAATGCGTTGTTTGTTGTGATCTTATCCATGAAATACCTGAGAAACCCATATAGCGAATGAAAATAATAGCGTAGATAGAAATGCTAATAATGGAGGCAGTATTAAAAATTTAAACCCCTTAATTGATGCAAAATTAACACATTCACTTTGCTTCGATTAAAGGGAGTACTTTTTATTGTTAAAGGGCGGAACTACTTTGTGATTAAGGCCAGTACAAGCGCCCAAAACTCTGAAAAATCGTTCACAACGACTTCTGGTTTGTCAGGGTAGCGTTCATTGCCAGGAAAAATGTTCTTTAACCGGTTTTGATCCCATTGTGCGCCATTAAAAAAAACAGAGGTGACGCCCGCAGCAGTGGCGGCAATCATGTCAGTTGTGCTGTCTCCGACATACCAGATGTTTTTTGCTGCCGGATAACCTAAATTTTCACAAGCTTTAAAAACCTGATCAGGGAAGGGCTTTCTTCTTTGCGTGTCATCACCACAAATATCAACATCAAATAACTCGGCCCAGCCTGTTTCTTCTACTCGCTGTACTTCTTCATTAAAAAACTCTCGGTCACGATTCGTGATAATTCCAATGGTTAGGCCAATGTTTCTTAAACCCATAAGCATGTTTTTAACATTAGGCTCAAAAGGTAACACTGTGCCAAAGTGATTGCGATAATGATGGGAAAAGTTTTTGTGGGCAATTTGTTTTGCTTCTTGATTATCACCAAACAATACTTCAAAGATATCTGTTCTTGATATTTTTCGATCAATTTTTATCTTTGGGTGTAACGCTTGATAATGCCGAACATGATGAACTAGTTTTGCATCTTCAGGCGACTTGCTTTGCTCTGGATTAATTAAACAATCTAATAATCCAAGTTTCTCAAATTCAGGAATCATGTCATCCACTGCGTGATACATTGCATCAAGGGTATCAACTAGGGTGGCGTGCCAATCAAATAATATTATTTTTGGTGCCGTGAGAGACGCGACAGCGGGGTGCCAGTCTGCTTCGATACGTTTTGGCGGTGGCTCTCGAGGAGGGTGAGCTTTTGGTCTGACTTTACTCACTAATTCATTAAATACCGGGGTGCCTTTTGTGAATTCATTGAGTTGTATTTGGTTTAATGCCTCGAGTAATTGCTCAAATGAATCGACTACCAGTTGTGGCGCTTCAGGGTTGGATTCTTTATGCGTAATAATACGATCAATCCAGCGTTCTTCCCAGTGAGCTCCGTTGAAAAACACTCGAGTAACACCCGCGTGTAAGGCGGTAATCATGTCGGTATGGCTGTCACCAACATACCAAACTGAAGCATCACACTCTTCGTTTGTTAGGGATATTGCTTGATGTATCACATCGGGAGAGGGTTTGTAGTCAGCGACATCGTCAGCACACACAGTGATATCAAATAATGGTAGCCAGCGCCCACCTTCAACAATGGATAATTCATGGTCTAAAAATTCACGGCTTCGATTGGTTGCAATACCCAATTTGATGCCTAAACGTTTAATACTAGTTAGATACTCAAAGACGCCTTCTTGGTAAGGTTTTACTTCACCGTAATGCGAGCGATAGCTCTGATTATAAGCTTGATGAGCAATGCGTTGAGCTTTTTTGTCGGTTGAAAAAACGGCGTTAAAAATTTCTGTTCGGGAGATGCGTCTTTCTGCAAGAATCTTAGGATGTAGTCGCCTGAATATTCGAATATAGCGAACGAGTTTTACGTCTTCTTCGCTTTTACATTGTTCTTCTGGCGTAAGGTGCGAAATAAGGTTGAGTGCTTCGAGTTGGGGGAGCATTTCTTCCATGGCAGAATACATAGCATCCAAGGTATCCACCAAGGTGCCGTGCCAGTCAAAAAGGATGACTTTAGGGGGGCCAAGGTTTGAGTATGTATTCAAAATAGTATTGGTCGACATACTTAATCTCCGCTATTTTATTACCTCATATAAAATATAGCTCATATTTGGAGAGTTTTGTTGGTCGTGAATGAAAATTTGAATAGTGCATTAGGTCTAATTGGATGGATAAATAACGTCTTCTTCTACTAAAATTTCACGTAAGTGTTCTGTTCTATAATAGTTAACAAATATATCTGTTAGACCCAGTAAGGATGAGGATCGAATATTTAAACGATTTTCATCAGGTATGGCGAGCACTTCAACGTAGTCGACGAATTTAAAAAAATCAGAGTAACTTTTAGCATAAATATAGCCGAAGTATTGATGCTCTATTTGAGTGCCAGGTAAGCTTTCAACGGCTTGTAGAATGATAGGCCAAGCTTTTTCTAATGGTTGTTTGAGCTTAAAAGGCTTGATGCTATGAACAAAAGTACTGGCTTCAGTTGAAGCACAATTATGTAAAGGGGGGCACCAGTTAAGTGAGCGGTCAGTACTTTCTCTCTCTAAAGGGAATACCATGCAGGCATTTAAACTGACTAAAAGTAAACTGATAAATAGTGATTTAAAACAAAGTGTTACTTTTTTATTCATAACTAAATTACCGAAGGAGATAGAAACAGGCAGAAGTATATCAAGACATATTGTTTTCAATAACAATGATTAGGTCAAACAATAAGATATGTTTTACTGGCAAGCAGCGCCATACCATGAAAAAATTACCTTCCAGTATTAAAGAGAGCTTTTAAGTGTCCCTAAGTCGATTAAACCCTAAACAGCGTGAGGCCGTAGATTATATTGATGGCCCTTTGTTGGTACTTGCCGGAGCGGGTAGTGGTAAAACCAGTGTTATCACCCGAAAAATTGCCTACCTCATAAAAACATGTGGTTATAAAGGTAAGAATATTGCTGCGCTCACATTTACCAATAAAGCATCACGAGAAATGAAAGAACGTGCGAGTAAATTGGTTTCAGGGCCAGATGGCCGAGGATTAACGGTATCGACGTTTCATAACTTAGGCTTAAACATTATTCGCAAAGAGCATAAAGCCTTGGGTTATAAACCAGGGTTTTCGATTTTTGATGGTGAAGATGCGAAGGCACTCATTCGAGATTTGATGATGAAGGAGGGAGACGAAAATACTGATAGTCTCAACCATTTTCAAATGGAGATATCTAACTGGAAAAATGCCATGCTATCGCCTAAACAGGCGGTTATGCAGGCAAAAACGCCCGAAGATTTAGTGTTAGCCAATGTTTATAGTGTTTATAACCGCTATTTAAAAGCATATAACGCGCTAGATTTTGATGATTTGATTTTGAAACCAGTAGAGCTCTTTAATGATCATCCAGAAATTTTATCAAAATGGCGTCTGAAAATTCGTTATCTGTTGGTAGATGAATACCAGGATACAAACATCGCTCAGTATGAATTGGTTAGGCAGCTAGTTGGGGACCGCGGTGCGCTAACAGTGGTGGGGGATGACGACCAATCAATTTACTCTTGGCGTGGTGCGCGTCCTGAGAACCTAGCACAATTAGAAACGGACTTTCCGACTTTAAAACTGATTAAACTTGAGCAAAACTACCGCTCGACCAGTTTAATCTTGAGGTCGGCTAATAAGTTGATTGCGAACAATCCTCATATGTTTGAAAAGGCGCTTTGGAGTGAATTGGCTGCGGGTGAACGAATTCGTGTTGTTAGGTGTCGTAATGAAGATGTAGAATCAGAGCAGATTGCGGCTGAAATCTTAGATTTAAAACTTAAAAAAAATATTCCCTTTAAAGATTTTGCCGTGTTATATCGAGGCAATCACCAGTCGCGCTTGCTTGAAATTAAATTAAATGCGTTTCAAGTGCCTTATCGTTTGTCTGGCGGTACATCCTTTTTTGCAAAAAATGAAATTAAAGATGCAATGGCCTATCTTCGGTTGATCGCTAACCCTGATGATGACGCGGCTTTTTTAAGGGTGGTAAACGTACCACGCCGTGAAATAGGCCCATCTACCTTAGAAAAATTAGGAAATTATTCTACCGGTCGTGAAGTTAGCTTAAATAAAGCGATTAATGAAGTGGGTTTAGAGCAAACCTTAACAGGTAAACCTTTAGATAGAATTCGAAAATTTAGTGATTGGCTAAGTCGAACAACTGAGCGCTGTTATCAGGAAGACCCTATTTCAGTGATTAAACAACTGTTTACAGATATTGAGTATGATCAATGGCTTTATCAGAACTCAAATACGCCCAAACAAGCAGAGCGACGTATGGAGAACGTTTGGTATCTTGTTGAATCTCTGAACAAAATGCTTGAGAAAGATAAAGGCACCGCGGATGAAATAGGTATAGATGAGGCGGTTTCTAAGCTAATATTGCGCGATATGCTTGAACAGCAAGAAGAAGAGGATGACAGCGATAAAGTTCACCTTCTTACCTTGCATGCCTCAAAAGGGCTAGAATTTCCACATGTATTTATCATGGGGCTAGAGGAGGAGATTCTACCGCATCGGAATAGTATTGAAGAAGATAATATCGAAGAAGAACGGCGATTGATGTATGTAGGTATTACGCGTGCAAAACAAACGCTGGTTTTAACGTATTCGGCTATGCGGAAGCAATATGGCGAAAAGTATGAAACGATACCTAGTCGTTTTTTGGATGAATTGCCCGATGATGATTTGCAGTGGGAGGGAGGGGATCAACAAGATAAAGAGCGGGCCCAGGAAAAAGGTAAAAGTACGATGGCGGCACTACTGGGAGGACTTAAATAAACAGTAAAAGTAGTACTTTGCTGTATGTGTTATTTAGTGAGTTGAGTCATGACCGTATCATCCCTGTCAACATTCGATAGTGGAATGGTGATGAAAGGTAAGCCAAGTGCATCGGTTTTCACCGTTGCTTGAATGACTTTACTACGATGTCCATGACCGGTTTCTCCAATGTAATAATATAGCTCTGAAATGCCATAAAATTTTCTAAGGTAAGAGTATTTAATTTTTTTTGAATTGTCCACGCAGGCACATAACCTAAAGGTATTGAGATACCAAAGCTGTCAATATCAGTGCCTAATGAGGTATAGAATACCGTCATTACATTTACAGATTCGGTTTGGGCTTTAACGACTTCGGCACCAAATCTTCATGTTAAATCCGTTGAAAGCCGTTCGTCAGCATAATTATTTAAATAAAGAGCCGCTTAGAAAGTAAGAGTTTAAAAATACTTTTTTATTTTTTAGCTGGTCAAGGTAAGGGTCAGACAAACCGGATATTAAATCTTCAATGCTATGGGTAACTAGTCGTTGCGAGGTTGACCCACTTAAATTATTGTTCAAATCTCTGGTGGAACAAGCGCCAAGCATGATGCAACTCAAAAGTATTAATAGAAGTTTAGTCCGCATTTAAGAATGTCTCTGTTTAGTTGTGTTGGATATGGTATTGGCAACAATATAGCCCTATTCAAAATAAGGTTAGTGTAAAGGGGTCTAAGAAAATGTATTGTGTCGTTGTGATGGCTAATGGTAGCAAGAAAAAAATAATGCTAGAATGCGCTCAAAATTTTTATGCTTTAGGAGTGCTGAATAATGTCAATGGCTGACCGCGATGGTTTGATATGGTTTGATGGTGAAATGGTTCCATGGCGGGATGCGAAAATACATGTCTTGTCGCACACTTTGCATTATGGAATGGGTGTTTTTGAAGGTGTTCGTGCTTATCAGAATGATAAGGGAACGGCTATATTTAAGCTTCAAGAGCATACAGATCGTTTATTCAGGTCTGCGCATATCATGAAAATGGAGATGCCTTTTGATAAAGAAACGTTAAACCAAGCACAGTTAGATGTGGTCAAAGCAAATGACTTGCATGAAGCTTACTTACGCCCAATGGTTTTTTACGGTTCAGAAGGTATGGGATTACGTGCTGATAATTTGAAAGCGCACGTTATAGTTGCTGCATGGTCGTGGCCTTCTTATATGTCACCTGAAGCAATGGAAGTTGGTATTAAAGTAAGAACGTCTTCTTATACCCGTCACCACGTGAATATCAGCATGTGTAAAGCGAAAGCGAATGGCCATTATATAAATTCAATGCTTGCTTTGAATGAAGCATTAGAAAGTGGCTGTGAAGAGGCGCTGTTGCTAGATAATGAAGGTTATGTTGCCGAAGGTAGTGGTGAAAATATTTTTATTATTCGTGATGGTATTATGTATACGCCTGAATTAACGTCTTGCTTGGACGGTATTACGCGTAAAACAATTTTTACCTTTGCTGAAGAATTAGGTGTTGAAGTGCGTGAAAAACGTATTACTCGTGATGAAGTGTATATTGCAGATGAAGCATTTTTCACAGGCACGGCTGCAGAAGTTTTGCCGATTCGTGTATTAGATGGTCGTAATATTGGTACGGGCTCTAGAGGTCCTTTGACTGAGAAATTTCAAACTATGTACTTTGATGCGGTAAAAGGTCGTCGTCCTCAAAATGCTGATTGGCTAAGCGCTGTTTAATAACTCGCTAAACTGAGTGAAGTCTATTTTATAGGGTGCGCACTTTGCGCACCGTTTATAATTCACTAGAAAAACCTGCATTAACGCTAAATTATCTATATATTCTCCCTTGTAAAATAGATTGGTGCGCAAAGGACACCCTGGGATAACTTGTGAGCGCTTCTAATGTACCAAAAACGTCCATAAAAATATTGATAATCGCGCCTTCATGGGTAGGAGATATGGTTCTTGCGCAGAGCTTATTTAAAACCTTGCGCCTTCAATATGAAAACATTCTAATAGATGTGCTTGCACCAAAATGGAATTGTCAGCTTCTCGATATAATGCCAGAAGTGAATCAATCAATAGAAATGCCGATTGGGCATGGCGAACTCAAGCTTAAATTACGTATGAAAATTGCTCATGAGCTTAAAAAAGAAGCTTATGACTGGGCGATTATTTTACCAAATTCTTTCAAGTCGGCTTTAATTCCTTGGCTGGCAAATATTCCAAAGCGAACTGGTTGGCGAGGTGAGTTTCGCTATGGTTTATTGAATGATATGCGCAAACCGGACCCTACTGTTTGTTCTATGACCGTTCGGAGGTACGTGGCTTTGGCTTTTTCTAACGCTATAAATTTCGTAAAAAAATCTGAACAATCTTCTTTACCACAACCTCAGTTACGCCCATTAAAGCAAACAATAAAAGAGTCAATGATATGTTTTAGCTTAGATGTTAAACAGCCCATACTTGCTTTATGTCCTGGCGCTGAATTTGGGCGCGCAAAAAAATGGCCGACTAAGTATTTTCAAGAGCTTGCACGTAAACATATTAATGAAGGTGGTCAGGTGTGGTTATTTGGCTCAAAGGCTGATCGCGCTTCATGTGAGGACGTCGCTAAGCCTTTTAGTGTACGGTATATGAAAAACCTTGCTGGTGAAACGACACTCTCTCAGGCGGTTGCATTGCTCTCACAAGCTGATCGGGTGGTTGCTAATGATTCAGGGCTGATGCATGTGGCTGCGGCGTTAGGGCGGCCTGTTGTTGCTATTTATGGCAGCACTGCCGAGAGTTTTACGCCACCATTAAGTGAGAAAAGTGTGACAGTCTCTGTTGAGATTGACTGCAGGCCTTGTCAAAAAAGAGAATGCCCACATGGGCATTATCGCTGCTTGGAAGAACTTAAACCAGAAAGAGTGATCAATGCTCTGGCTCAGCTATAGTTGAACGGCTTAATTATAGCTTTTATTACACTAGTCTTTACTTGGTCGAAAACAAAATCTGTTCGATTCCATCACATAAAATATGCCCAAGCATAATGTGTACTTCCTGAATGGTGGCTGTTTCAGGTGCCGGTACCGCTAATGCGATATCAGCAATATCTTTTAACTTTCCTTTAGCGCCGCTCATGCCAATGATATGACAACGCTTATCTTTTGCAGCTTGGCAGGCTTCCAGAATATTTTCTGAATTTCCTGATGTAGAAATTCCAACAAACACATCACCTTCATTAGCGAGAGCATTAACTTGTCGAGAAAAAATATCTTTAAAACCGTAATCATTACCAATAGCCGTTAAGGCTGAGGTGTCGGTCGTTAAAGCAATGGAGGCGAGTGGTGCACGGTCAAACTTGTAGCGCCCAACGAGTTCAGCGGCTAAATGCTGGGCGTCAGAAGCGCTGCCACCATTACCTGCAAAAAGTATTTTTTTGCCATTCTTTAAGGCGTCAGCACATAACTTTGCAGCTGTTTCGACTTGCGTTAAAAAGGTATCATTTTTCAGGATTTGAGACTTAGCATCCAGGCTTCGTTGAATGTGATCTTCAATACGTTTTCTCATAAAATCGCTCTTCATTAGGCTTTTATTTGGCGGCTTGTAAAGGGTCGCCTTAAAGGATTTTCTGTATCGCTTTTAAACAGCGCGCCTGATAATAGGGTTTAAATCCAGGCGGTATCAACTTTGGTCCATATTGTAACGAATTCGGGGTGAAAAAGACGCTCTTTTTTATATTGGCATGTTGTGCACAGAGCATATCTGACAAGCTATCTCCTACCATGATTGATTGGGATAGGTTTGCTTTAAAGCGGCGCTGAGCTTTAAATATCATACCTGACTTAGGTTTTCTACAGGTGCAAGCACCATTGAATTTTGGGTGGTGGGGGCAATGTAGGGTTTGAGTGATGACAATGCCTTTTTTTCTAAATTGATTCTCTATCCATTTAGATAGTTTTTTAAAGGTATAATTTGAATAGTAGCCTCTAGCAATACCAGACTGATTTGTCACAATAATGATTTGATAGCCTTTTTTCTTAGCTTGTTGGCAGAGTGAAAAAATACCCTCTATAAATTCAAACTTTTCTTGTTGGTATACGTAACCGTGATTGACGTTAATCACGCCATCACGGTCTAGGAATAAAGTTTTTCGCCCTGGTTTTATATCGCTTGATTGGTTTGCCATTTAAAAGTATGCCATTTTTAATTTATTTTAAAGACTTAAGTGGGAAGTCCTGTTTGTCATTGTTATTGTTTTGATGAAGATATAGCCGCTTGATACTGGGCGTAAGTTCGCTCGGCAACACGTTCAATTTTTAATTCAGTTTCAACATACTGAAACTGACTTTTCTGGCTTTGCTTAAGCTGTTCGATATCATTTAGATGGCGGCTGATAAACTGCCGTAGACTTGTCTCATCCGTTGAGTTAATTAAACAAGTATCGGGTAACAAGTCTTGAGCGCCCGGAACTCTGGTGGATAATACTGGAAGGCGGCTGTGAAGTGCTTCGATTAGCGCTAAGCTAAATCCATCTCTATCGGCGGTAATGACCATCATGTCTGCAATATATAACAGTGAGCGAGTGTCTGCGCGATACCCCGCTAAACGTACATTTTTACTGGCAAGGGCCTTGAGTGAACTTAATTCTGGGCCGTCACCTAAAATAACGACATTAGCACTCAGTCCACTAGCGGCACGTACTAAGTATTCGAACTGTTTGGTCTTTACGAGTCGCCCAACGCCCAGAACTAAGGGCAAATCTGGGTTTAAGTTTAAATCGGTACAAAATTTGTTTCGGTCGCTCGATGGTAACGAACAAGGTTCAATACCATTATGAATAACGATTGAATGAATTGGTTGAACGGCTGTTTGTATGCCTTCGCTGACAACAAAGACCTCATCCATTTTTTTGAGCGCGCTATTACTTCGTTTTACATTGTGCGCCGTTGCAATCAAGGTGATTGTGTTGTCTAGAAAAGGTTTAATGGTAGATAGCATGGATGCAGCTTTATGGCCGTGAGCATGAACAATGTCGAATGAGTTTCGGCTAATCACTCTTTGAATATTAAATAATAGGCTAAGGTTTCTGCGACTTCGGTTCATTTTTAGTGGGAAGAAACTAATATTCTCTGGGAATAAGTCTTTAAAACAAGGTGCAGCGATGACGCTAATCTCAGCATGGTTAAGTTGACTCATATGTTTAGCTTGAAGTGCAACTTGTCTTTCCATTCCTCCGATCATAGGGCCTGTAGAAGCTAAGATTAGTAATATTTTCATTTGGTCATGTGCTCAGGGCGGCTGAATTTAAGTTAGTATTTTTTCAAGCTGTAAAAGTTAGCTGATTTTAACACGCCAATCTACTAAACTTGGGACTCTTTTTATATTCAAGATGTCAAAAATGGATTCCTTTAAAGCAAAGCTTGTTATTGTCTTACTCAAATTGTTAGCGACGTTAAGCTTAAATAATGCACAGCGTTTAGGTGCTTGCATTGGTCGTATTCTATGGATGGGGGATTCTAGATCAACCCAAGCGACTAAAGACAATATAGAATTGTGCTTTCCTGAGCTTTCTACTGAAGCGCAGCAACAATTAATTAAGCAAAGCTTAATTGAAACGGGAAAGTTGTTTGCTGAATTTGGAATGGTGTGGGAGTGGCCTACTGAAAAAACGCTATCTCAGATTCGTACTGTGAAAGGAAAAAAACACTTAGATGATATTGTAGCCAGAGGAAAAGGCGTAATTGTCCTAGCGCCTCATCATGGCAACTGGGAAATGGTCGGTTTATATCTATCAACACTTCGGCCTATGGCAGCATTATATAAGCCACCGAAAATAAAAGCTTTGGAAGCCTATATGTCGGGTGTACGTGGACGACACGGCTCCGAACTAGTCCCTACTAATAAGCGAGGTGTGATTCGTTTATTTTCTATTCTTTCGAATAAAGGTATGGTCGGAATTTTGCCTGACCAGGTTCCGGGTGGAAACGGCGGGATTAATGCTCCTTTTATGGGAGTGCCTGCGAATACGATTAAATTAGTGGCGCGTTTGATTAACCGTACTGATTGCGGAGTCGTTAGTTTGTGTGCAGAACGTTTACCGAATGCGGAAGGTTTTGAAATGATATTTCGGCCGGCGGATTCCGAAATATATAGTGATGATGTAGAGACCTCTGTCGCGGCATTGAATCGTTCTGTTGAAAGTTGTGTTAGAGATAATCCAAGCCAATATCAATGGGAGTATAAACGGTTTAAAGGCTCGCGCTTTAACGGGAAAAAAGTGTATAAAAAATGACAGAAATTGTAAATGTTGTGTGTTTGAAATGGGGTTCTGCTTACGGACCTGAGTATGTAAACCACTTATATAATATGGTGAGCAGAAACCTTTCGCTACCTTTTCGTTTTATTTGCCTTACGGAACAACGTGAAGGTATTGCGCTTGATGTAGACGTTTTTCCTTTACCCGAGTTTGAGGAGCCGCCCTGGGAATATGCGCGTTATTGTTCTGCTTGGCGAAAAATAGCGCTGTTCAAACCAGGTCTTGCAAATATGAGGGGAAAAGTACTATTTTTAGATTTAGATATCGTGATTACTAAACCGATAGATGCTTTATTTCACTATTCTGAAAAACTTACTATTATTGAAAACTGGTATCAAAAGGGGCAGTTGGCTGGCCAGGCATCAGCTTTTTGCTTTGAGGCAGGGCAGCCAGCAGGATTATTGAACCATTATTTAGATGACCCTATTCGGGTGTTAAAGAAATATCAGACCGAACAGGAATATATCACCGGAGAGCTAGGGCAAGATGGGTTTGAATTTTTTCCTGAACAGTGGTGCCAAAGCTTTAAAAAACATTGTATGCCTGATGGCATTAAGCGCTTTTTTTCGTCAACAGTGAAACAACCTCGCGATGCTAAAATAATTGTGTTCCATGGGCGTCCTAACCCTCCTGATGCGATTAAAGGTACATGGGGGAAATCATTACCTTGGTATAAACGCTGGTATAAACGCGTGCCTGCGACAGCTTGGATTGCAGAGTATTGGCGATAAGGTACTGTAAAAATATATACCGATCCCAATATTTATAAATATGTTTGTTCGTTAGGTTAGCGTTTACGCACTGGTAAATACTTATGAAATTGTTTTTTGATATGCGGCTATCAAAATATCCCAGTCAGACTCTTTCCATTTGATACCGAAGCGTACTTTCTCTTTTTCAAAACTTCGTTTTAGGCGGTTTAGGTTGCTAAGCTGCCATTTTAGTTTTGGTTTTAGCCGCTTTGCTCTGTCGAAATCAATGAGCCAAAATTTATTGTTTACATCTTGAAGAATGTTTTGAATATTGAGGTCTGCATGATAAACACCATGTTGATGAAATAGGGCGATAGTCTGGCCTAGTGTTTGATAGAATTGTTTGTCTTGTGTGACTTTTAATATCTGCACTAAGTCTTTTGCGTTGGGAATACGCTGTGTTAGTAAGTCTGCTTTATAAGTGAATCCGCGTCGAATGACTTGAGCAGCAGCAGGAGCAGGAACGGGTAAACCTAATGTGCATAATTGATTTAAAATATTAAATTCACTGATTGATCGGCAACTTTGTAAGCTTTTAAAAAAATAATTATCTTGGCTTATTTTGCTGACTAAACCACCTCTCAAATAATGGCGGAGCACTAAATCATGGTTTTTGTGTCGAAGAAACCAAGTGGTGCCTCGTCCCGTTTCTTGTCCAGTAATCGCCCCTTTTTCCTTCCAATAGGCGCCACAAAAAAGATCTGAAGAGGCATCAGGGAAAAAACCGATATTAAATAAGAAATACTTGTTTTCGTGTTGTTTGCTTTCTATGACGGATGATTCAGTTTCCATTTAATGCTCTTGATTTTTTGTGGTCAATTTCAGGTTAGTGGGTGCTCGCATCTTGGTAAACGGCTAAGGTGTCTTGACACATTTTATCTAAAGTGAAATTTGCTTCAATATATTTCCGAGATTGTTTGAAAATTATGCTTTGTTCTTGCTCGTTTATTGCAAGCGTATTAATAAGTGCTTTTGTCATTGCTTTACTATTATTTGGTTCGCATAAAAAAGCTTTTTGAGAAGGAGAGAGTACTTCTTTTGTACCGCCATGGTTTGTTGCCACTACCAGACAATTCATGGCCTGGGCTTCACCTGTGATACGACCAAAAGATTCTGGTTTTGTTGAGGCTGAAACTACAATATCTGAAAGATGGTAGGCGGCAGGCATATCATGACAACCACCGACAAAATAAATAATATCTCCTAAATTATGTCTACTAATCAGCGTTTTTAATTCTTGTTGGTAACTTATATTGCCATGATTGTCGCCTACAAATAAACAAATGATGTTTGATGTATCCAACTGAGTGATAGCTTTAATTAAAGTGGTATGCCCTTTTAAACGTGTTAGGCGTCCTGGTAGCATTATGATGGTTTTGTTGCTTGGAATGCACCACTTCGTACGTAATTCTTCCGATTTGTTATTTAGGCTCTTTGAGGGTGAAAACAGCTGGGTATCAATGCCTCTGTGTATCACGTTTATATTACAGATATTTGAGGGATAGATTTCTGAAATGTGATGAGCAATGAAATTTGAGACGGCAATGGTTGTGTGACCTTTGAGCATTACGCTGTTATATAAGCGTTTCAAAGCATTTTGATGGCTGTATGCGCCATGGAATGTTGTAATAAAAGGCGTATTGGTATAAGTGGTGGCCCAGTAACAGCTCCAAGCAGGCGCGCGTGAGCGTGCGTGAACGATATCTACTTTATGTTTGAGAATGAGCTTTTCTAAAGTTTTTGCATTTTTCCGTAAGACTAAAGGGTTTTTACTTTGGACAGGTAGTTCTATATGAATCGCGCCTACGCTTTCTAACTGTTTTACCAGGGTTCCTCCAGAAGAAACAACGATGGCTTGATGACCGCTTTTAATTAATGCTTTCGCAATATCGACGGTGCCTCTTTCCACTCCTCCGGAAACCAATGCAGGGAGCACTTGCATGACGCATAGGTTTGAGTTTTTATTTCTGGTATTCATAAAATATTTTTACACGGGTGTTTTTCAAAGTATTGGTTTAGCAGCCACTTTGCAGCGCGATCTGCTTCCCATAAGTCTAGCTTATTTGGTTTTATACTCGTGTTTAATTGCCAGTCTTTAAAGAAAATGGCATGTTTGTTTTTGATTAATATTTCAATAGAACGAGCGACTCGACTCGGTTTTTTTTTGCTATTTTGGCTCATATTGAATAAGAAAGTTGGAGTGTTCGCAGTTAAGGATTCATAAACCATTGAGACGCTGTCAGGGGTGACCCATGTAATCGCACACTTCTGCATGAGTATGTTAAGCGACTCAAGTTTTCTATTTTGGTAATGGAAGCAGCTTAAATTATGGATATTCATTTTCTTTAGTTGTGGCAAAAATGAACTGGGTGTACGAGGGGAATCGCTTAATAGCCATTGTTTGTCGTTATCCTTGCCGCAAATTATTTGAATCTGGTTGATGAGATCCTGCTCCTGCCATTCAAAATGCTTTGATGGCCCACCAATCAACATTAAGGATGAAGTTTTTGAATCAGTACTCTTAGTCGGTTTTACGGTATTGAGTGCGCCATAGGTGTTGAGTATTCGTTTGCTTTCTATAAGATTATCGTGTTCTGGGCAAATGATTGCATCAAAGAAATAAAGGGGTAGGCTGGGTTTCATTAATGCGGCGCTGTAGGCTTTGTGAGTGTGTGCACCAAATAATAGTGCTTTATGTGTCATATGCCCCGCGCCGATAACGATGTCTGGAGAAGGGAGTTCTAGTGCGTTAATACTTGTTTTATTTTTGAGTAAAATATCGATCCAAGTGAATTTATTTGCGTTGGTATCAATCCAACTCGCATTAATTTCACAATAGCTCGCGATACGCTCTTCGAGTCCTTGAAGCTGATGGATGTGTCCCGGCTTTAGATCATGCATAAACCAAATAGATAGCGGGCGTTTATCTAGCTTTGCTTGGTTTGTTGACTTTTTAAGTGCCAAGTTATAATTGATCCAGTTATTATGATTTAAGTCTGCTGATGCAAAGCGAGTACGACTTATGCAAAAATTATGCGGCTGCGTTATAATATGCGAATAAAAAATGTCCTCATAAATAATCTACCACCATGATGATGCTCTTTCTATGTCAAGACTAGTCTACTCAATTCTATTTGCATTATGTATGCCTTTTATTATTATAAAATTATTTTTGCGAGGATATCGCGCAGCAGAGTACCGTACGCGTAAATTAGAACGCTTCGGCATATTTAAAGCACCCAGTTTGACGCGGAGCATTTGGATACATGCTGTGTCAGTTGGAGAAGTATTAGCCGCAGAGCCCGTTATTCGAGCGTTGCAAGTGCGCTTTCCGGGTCGAGATATCGTTATTACCAGTATGACGCCCACGAGCTCCGAGCAAATTCATAAGTTGTTTGGTGAAAGTGTATTTCATGTCTACGCACCTTATGATTTGCCGTTTATGGTGAATGCTTTTTTGAGACGAGTAAAACCTGAGTTTCTTGTAATTATGGAAACAGAATTGTGGCCAAATATGATTCACGAGGCCCGTAAGAGGGCTTGTCCGGTCGTGATTGTGAATGCTCGGTTATCAGAGCGATCTGCGAATGGTTATCGTCGTTTAAAACCTGCTGTAGGCTGGATGTTGAATGAGATTTCATTAATTTTGTGTCAAAACAAAAAAGATGCCGCTCGTTTTGGTTCTTTAGGCATTTCTGGTGAAAAAATTCATGTGACCGGAAGTGTGAAGTATGATGTGAGCGTTGATCCTGGTATTCAACGTGAAGGGCGAATGTTAAAACAATCCCTTAAGCGATCTCAGCCCGTCTGGATTGCTGCAAGTACGCATGAGGGAGAAGATGCCCGTGTATTGGCGATTCATTTACAATTGCGGGAGTTTTTTCCTGATGCCGTTTTAATTTTGGTGCCACGTCACCCAGAGAGGTTTGATAATGCCTTTTTGCTTGCGGAACAGGCTGGCTTTATCACGTATCGTCGTACACATGAACCTCGTATTCCGAAAGATTCAGATGTTTTTGTTGTGGATACGATGGGGGAACTATTGAGTTTTTATGCCGCATCAAATATCGCTTTCATTGGTGGGTCTTTGGTTGAAGTAGGTGGGCATAACCCGATAGAGCCTGGTGCATTAGGCTTGCCTATTATAGCAGGGCCTCATGTGTTTAACTTTGAAGCGATTTGTGAGCAATTAGTTACTTCAGGAGGGATGGAGATAGTGCAAGGAGAGGCTACGCTATTAGCTGCATTAAAACAGTTAATGGCTGATCCAGAAAGCGCTCGGGAACGTGGGCAGTATGCAATGAAAGAAGTCAATGCGAGTAAAGGCGCCGTAAGCCGAGTAGTGGATTACTTATCGCCTTTGTTGGAGGATAAATAGCTAGAAGATAAATGGTTAGATCATTTTGCCGGCTCTAACCATTGGTTTAATGTTTCCAAATCATTCAAACTTAATGTACCCGCTGAACGACGAATTCGAAGATTACTTTCTACAAAATCAAATCGAGCATTGGCAAAATCTCTTAAAGCGGTATAGTAATTCCGTTCGGCATCTAATACTTCAACAATGTTACGCGTGCCTACCTTATAACCTTCTCTTGTTGCTTCAAGTGCGCTTTCTCGTGAAATAATATTTTGTTTTAAAGACTCAACTGTTTGAATGTTGGTTTTGATATTAATGTATTCGGTTCTTGCTTCTACACGCGCTTGTCTTTTTGTCGATGCTAATACATGTTTAGCTTGTTCTACTCTATAGCGAACTTGCCGTGCGCTCGCTGAGGTTGCTCCTCCTGAGTAAATTGGAATGTTTAGAATAAGTGATGCGGAAGCTACTTCGGAATTGTTGTTCTCAGGTTCTAAGTTGGTTAGTTTTGCTGTGCGGTAGTCTGCATTGAAGTCTAACGTTGGGTAGTGTTGAGATTTACTTGATTTAAATTGAAATTTTAGCGCTTCTAGTTCGTATTCTGCCGATTTAATATTAAGGTTGTTTGCGTAAGCCGAATTTACCCATGCTTCAGCAGAGCTAGAGGGGTCTAAAGTAATCGGAAAGTTACTTTTAAGTATGGCTAATTCTGAAGTGTATTGGCCGGTCAGTCTAGAAAGGTTTTCCGTAGCAATGGTTACATCACCCTCTGAACGAATTCGGAGGGTTTGTGAGGAGTCGTAGGAGGCCTTAGCTTCGTGTACATCTGTAATGGCGATTAAACCAACATCAAATTGTTCTCGTGCTTGCTCATATTGACGTTTAACCGCGGCTTCTTGAGAGCGATCAGATTTTAGATTTTCTTGCGCGCGCAATACGCTGAAATAAGCTGAGGCGACATCGATAATTAGATTTTGTTGCGCAGCAAGGTAAATAGATTGTGCTTGTAGTGTACTTTGTTCGGAGGACGAAAGTGTGTGCCAGCTTTGTAGGTTAAATAATGGTTGGGTTAGTGAAACAGAATAGTTTTGAGATTTGTGGCTATCGTCACCTTGGGAATCATTGTTTGAGTTCGTCCGTCCAACGCTTGCATCACCTTTGATGGCGGGTAATAAACGCGCAAGTGCTATATTTTCACCTTCACTTTCAGCCATAAAGGCAGACCTAGCTGCAAAAATACCTGAATCATAGTTTTCTGCATTTTTATAGAGGCTGATAAGGTCGGAACTGGCTGAAAATGAATGACTGGTAAAAGTCATTACAATGCTTGATAGAAGTAGCTTGGGTGTTGTCTTCATTTTTCTTTCTGTCCCGTTGTTGATACTTGAAAAAGTCTCGCTTACTCAAATAGTTACTGGTGCTCAAAATAATTGAGTATGTGTATTGGCAGACATTATGGACAATAACTTTTTAGAACTCTAGACTATGATTCTCCAAATCTCATTTATTTACACTCTTTTTGCAAAAATAGAAATAAAAGAGATGCTTAAATACTGAGTAAACGACATTAATTTATAGCATTATTAGGTATGACGAAATTAGCATGATACAGCAGCAATATGGCCAAGAAGATTTTGAAATAACTGAGCGTGAGTCTTGCTTTGAAGGCTTTTTTAAACTAGATCGGTTTCACTTTAAACATAAGCGCTTTGATGGTTCGTGGAGTCGATCTGTGGGGCGAGAAGTCTTCATTCGTGGTGATGCAACCTGTGTGTTGCTCTATGATCCAGTGGAAAGCAGCGTTGTATTGGTGGAACAATTCAGAATAGGTGCTGTACCACTTGAACGAGAGGCAATAAAAAGCGGAGCGTCACCATGGTTAATTGAGCTAGTTGCTGGAATTAATGAGGTGGGCGAAGACCCAGAGGATGTTGCGCGTCGGGAATCTGTTGAGGAAGCGAACCTTGAGTTGGGTGAGCTGATGCCTATCTGTCATTATTTAGCCTCGCCAGGGGGAGCGACAGAGAAAGTTCACTTATATTGCGCTCACGTAAATAGTCGTGAAGCTGGCGGAGTCTTTGGTTTAGCTGAGGAGGATGAGGATATTCGTGTTCATGTCGTCCCGTTCGATGACGCGTTGTTAATGATTGAAAGTGGACAGATTAATAATGCTGCAGCAATTATTGCATTGCAATGGTTGGCGTTGAATCGTAGTCGTGTTGATCTGGCTTTGTTACCACAAGCGAAATAAGGGCGGGTATGCGAAAAAAATATATTCCTGATTTAGTGCAGTTAGGCGCATTGTATGAGAGCAATTATAGCCGGCTACTTAAACTGATACGCATTATGGGGGATTCTGAGAAAATGGAGTTTAATCTTCAGACAGAGCATCATTTTGTGGGGAAAGTGCTTATTCAACAGCTTGAATCTTGTAAATATACGGATACTTTTTTTTTAGAGCAAACAGCCGCCGCAGGTAAATGGGTGAATAACCCTAAATTAACGGTTCGTTTATATCATGACGCTGTTGTTGCTGAAGTCGTGAACCATCAAGGTCGACAAGCCACTAAGGGGGTAAACCCATATCCAAATAAACGAATGCATCATCCTGATGAGAAAAATCAATTGAATGCATTTTTAGCTGAATGGTTGAATTTCTGTTTAATGCATGGATGTTGCGACACACTTCCGTTTGTACATGGCTAGTTGTGATTTTTTTATCAAAAAAATATGGTGACTCAGATATAATTGAAGCTATTGACGTTTTAAGTGCACATTTTTGTAATTAAAATGCAAAATAGTTGATGAAACACTACCTAAACTCAAAAACTTAACTAGTTTTAAATAAGCTCTAGTGTAAATGGGCTGTGTTTAAGTTTTTAATGCCGGAAAGAGCCCTAGTTTGGTGAGCGGTGGATGATTTTAATAAATGTAATAACGTCTTTTTATATGGATGTTATGCATTTCAATGAAAAAGAGCCGAAAGATAGATGTCTAATGAATACAGCGCAGATGACGTCATGTTAAATATTTTACATTTAACTGATAGTCATTTAACAAAAAATGTAAAAGGCGAACTATTAGGCATGAATACGCGTGATAGCCTAGACGCCGTGCTTAATGAGGTGGATAAGTCACATGCGGAGCCTGATTATGTCCTGGCTACCGGTGATTTAGCGCAAGATGCATCTAAAGATGCATACCAGTACTTTAAGTCAAAAATGTCTCGCTTTGATTGTCCTGTTTCTTGGTTTCCTGGTAATCATGATGATCGTGACGTTATGCGGCAGGTTGTAGGGCAGGGGGCAGAGCTTAACAAGGTCTTTCGAATAGGACGGTGGCAGTTTATTTTGTTGGATTCTATGGTAAGCGGAAAGGTTCATGGATTTCTAGAGAATAATGAGCTCAAGGTACTCGAGTCTGCACTGAATGAGCGGCCAGATCTTCATACTATTGTTTGCTTGCATCATCATCCTGTGGATATAGAAAGTACGTGGCTAGATAATATCGGCCTTCATAATCGTGATGAGTTTTTTCATATTATTGACCAATTCGATAATGTGAAAGCGATATTATGGGGGCATATTCATCAGCAGATAGATGAAAAAAGAAAAGGGGTCAATCTTTACGCAACACCATCGACTTGTATCCAGTTTTTACCAAAATCTAATGATTTTGCTGTTGATACTATTTCGCCAGGTTATCGCTGGATGAAGTTGTTTCCTGATGGCGAAATTGAAACCGGTGTTGTGCGCACTAAAGATTTTGAGTTTACATTAGATTTAAAGAGCAGCGGGTACTAGGGCGTGTTGACGTTTCGTCTTCGCCACTGTTGTTACTGAAAAAGAGCTAATCGAGGCGAGACGAATGTCGTTTGGTTATTCCAAATAAGTGAGGAACAACGATGAGTAGCACTTTTTCAGTAACAACCCGAAGGGCTGAAATCATTTTTTCGCCCTGCGGTGTTACCAGTCGCTCATTTGGAATAACCAAACCACGCTTATTCTGCCTTGCTGGATCAAAAAAATGACTACCAGCAGTGGTGAATACGAAACGTCAATGCGCCCTAATACTTTCATGAAGGTGCTTATTTATTTGCATGGTTTTAATAGCTCGCCTCAATCTGATAAAGCCCGTCTGACCTGTGATTTTTTTGAAAAAGAGGCTTCTTGTTTTAAAGTTTATGTACCTGCACTGCCTTCTGGACCCATGGATGCAATTCAACTTGTGGATGAGTTAGTCCAAACGCACGGTAGTGAATCGATTGCTGGGTTTATTGGGAGTTCTTTGGGAGGGTATTACAGTTTGTACTTTCAACACCGCTACCAATTACCTGTCGTGTTGATTAATCCAGCAATTCAACCGTATACATTGTTACTCGACTATTTAGGTGAAAACGTTAATCTTTATACTGGGGAGTGCTATAACGTTGAAATGGGGCATATGGATGAGTTGAAAACACTCGAAGTCAGTCCTATTCTTTCACCAAATAAAACATTTTTATTGACACAAACCGCTGATGAAGTATTGAGCTTTCAGCAAGCTGTTACTTTTCTTGATGGTGCGAAAATGTGGGTTCAGTCTGGTGGTAGTCATTCATTTGATGATTTTTATAAAGTTTTACCCGCGATAAATAATTTCTTTGAAATAAGTCTTTAATTTTAAATTCAATCACTTCCAAGCCTTTCTGTAAGTATTCCCTCTCTTTTTTTACTTTTTTGTCTTAATACTATTCAAAAGCTGGTGGTTTTTCCCCTAGTCATTCAGGTAAAATGCCGGTTTTAGGTAGACCTTATTTTTGAATTGGTCTTTCTGTTGTTATTTATTTGGAGAGTATCTCTTGGGTTCAAAAACCGTATTGCACGATGAACATCAAAATGCTGGCGCTAAAATTGTAGATTTTGGTGGTTGGGATATGCCTCTCCATTATGGCTCTCAAATAGAAGAACATCATATCGTGAGGCAGTCCTCAGGTATGTTTGATGTCTCGCATATGACAATCGTAGATGTTCAAGGTGTACAATCACGTGACTTCTTACGTTATTTATTAGCGAATGATGTTGATAAATTAAAAGAAACGGGCAAAGCGCTATATAGTGGCATGCTCGATGAAAATGGTGGCGTAATTGATGATTTGATTGTTTACCGTATGCCTAAAGATTATCGTCTTGTTGTGAATTGTGGTACACGAGAAAAAGATTTAGCCTGGATGGCAAAGCAAGTCGGGACTTTTGAGGTTGAATTAATTGAGCGACCAGAGCTTGCTATGATTGCAGTCCAAGGCCCTGAAGCAATTGAAAAGGTAAAAGCGGTTAAATCAGCTCAAGCTGAATTGATTGGCGGGCTAAGTGTTTTTCAAGGGCTTGAAGATAATGGTTGGATGTTTTGTCGAACCGGTTATACCGGTGAGGATGGCTTGGAAGTTTTAGTGCCTGAATCTGATGCCTGTGCCTTTTGGAAAGCACTAATAGAAGAAGGTGTAAAGCCTTGTGGCCTAGGTTCGCGAGACACGCTTAGACTTGAAGCAGGCATGAATCTTTATGGTTCTGATATGGATGAGTCTGTAACGCCTCTACAGTCAGGAATGGCTTGGACGGTTTCATTTACGGATGATCGTGATTTTATTGGTAAGCCTGCATTGTTAGCTCAAAAAGCATCAGGTGTACCAAATAAGCTTGTAGGGCTGGTTTTAGAAAGTCGTGGTGTTCTAAGAGGGCACCAGAAAGTAATTGTTGAAGGTTTTGGTGAGGGTGAGATTACTAGTGGAACTTTCTCTCCAACATTAGGTTATTCGGTAGCGCTAGCTAGGGTGCCGAGTGAAACTGGGGTTGCATGTTTAGTTGATATGCGTGGCAAGCAAATCCCGGTTCAAGTAGTGAAACCTCCATTTGTTCGTAACGGACAAAAAGTATACAAGTAATTTACTAAATAGAGTTTATTGACTACCTTTTATTTGGATCTATGATATCCAGATAACCAATTAATTGTAAATATTACAGCATTAGTTAGAGGAAAATAGAATGAGTACAATCCCTGGAGATTTAAAATACCTTCCAAGCCATGAATGGGTTCGTTTAGAAGATGACGGCGAAACAGTTACGATTGGCATTACTCATCATGCACAAGACTTATTGGGTGATGTGGTTTTTGTTGAATTACCTGAAGTTGGTTCAGAAATTGTAGCGGGTGATGAAGCTGGCGTGGTTGAATCTGTAAAAGCAGCGTCTGATATTTTCTCTCCAATCGCCGGTACGGTTATTGAAATAAATGAAGACCTTGAAGATTCGCCTCAATTAGTGAACAACGAACCTTATGATGATGGCTGGTTCTTCAAAATGAAAGTAAGCGATAACGAAGAATTAGAAGGGTTAATGAGCCCTGATGCATATAAAGAGCTTTGTGACGCAGAAGATCACTAAGTTCTTTTTGACATGTTTAGTTTACGTATCTAGTGGTGAGTGAAAGCTCACCCATAGTTTCCTTTCTTTGCATACGGCATCTATAACGCTACTAAAAGGGTAGTAGTCATAGTCATTGCTAGTGTGCCCTCCCAAGAGGATTGTTCATGCCTTTTATTCCGCATACTAATCAAGATGTCCAAAAAATGTTGGACGTGATTGGTGCAGATTCAATTGATGACTTATTTGATGAAATTCCAAAACACCTTCGTGCCAAACCTATGGATGGTATTCCTTTAGGCTTGAATGAAATGTCTATGATGCGCTTATTATCTGAAAGAGCGCAGCAGGATGAAGGAGCACTTTGTTTTATCGGTGCAGGCGCTTACGAACACCATGTTCCCGCAGCTGTTTGGAGCACCACCATGCGTGGCGAATTCTTGACTGCTTATACGCCATATCAGGCTGAGGCAAGCCAAGGAACTTTGCAGTTAATTTATGAATATCAGTCAATGATGTGTCAATTGACAGGCTTGGATGTCTCAAATGCTTCACTTTATGATGGTGCATCGGGGTTAGCGGAAGCTGTGTTAATGGCTATACGTGCGAATCGAAAATCAAAAAGTAAAAAGGTTTTGGTAGCGGGAAGTGTTCACCCACTCTACCGCAAAGTTGTTCAGGATATTGTGAGCAACCAAGGTATTGCTATAGATATCTTGCCTATTAATACACAAACGCTTAGTTTGGATGATAGTGCTTTGAGTCAGTTTGAATCGCAAGATTATGCTGCATTAGTTATTCCACAGCCAAACTTTTTTGGATCGTTAGAGAATGTAAATACCCTAACAGACTGGGGGCAGCGTCATGGTATGTTAGTGGTTGGCGTTGTGAACCCAATGGCAATGGCAATGCTGGCACCTCCGGGAGAGTGGGGCGAGGATGGGGCAGACATCGCCGTAGGAGAAGGGCAGCCTTTCGGTTTACCTTTGGCTTCCGGTGGTCCATATTTTGGCTTTATTTGTTGTAAACAGAAGTTAGTACGCCAGATGCCTGGGCGTATTATTGGCCGAACAGTTGATCTTGAAGGGAAAGAAGGCTTTACACTCACACTTCAAGCGCGTGAACAGCATATACGTCGATCGAAAGCGACTTCAAATATTTGTACTAACCAGGGTTTAGCCGTTACCGCTGCAACGATCTATCTGACATTGTTAGGTTTTGAGGGTTTGGTACAAGTTGCAAAAGCAAGCCATCACAATACTAGTTTATTGGTTAGTAAGCTCCAGGGTATGAATGGAGTGATAGTTCGTTCACCTAAAACTATTTTTCATGAATTTGTTATTGAGCTTGACCGCAATGTAGCTGAGGTAATTGATTTAATGGCTGAGCAAGGTGTTTTGGCCGGTTTTGATTTATCGCCCTATTTCTCGGAAGCGTACTCAGATCTCGATAATTGTTTATTAGTTTGTGTTACTGAAGTAAAAGTTGAAGCAGATCTCGATTTATTTGTTGAGGCACTGAAGCGTGCTCTGCAACAAGGAGCAGCATAATGTTAATATTTGAAAATGGTAGCTCGGGGCGAAATGCGACCTCTCAAACTCCTCGGAATGTAGCCGAGAAGATTGATCTTCCTAGTGCTTTTCTACGTAAGCGTCCAGCTGCTTTACCTGAAGTGTCTGAATTACAGGCTGTTAGGCACTTTACGAATCTTTCAAGAAAAAACTTCTCTATTGATACGCAATTTTATCCATTAGGGTCTTGTACGATGAAGTACAACCCTAGAGGCGCTCAGCAAGCAGCTGCTTTGCCAGGTTTTTTATCGCGGCATCCTTTTGCCCCTGCGTCATATAGTCAGGGGTATCTTTCTTGTGTTTATGATCTGCAAGAAACGCTGAAAGAAGTTACCGGTATGGCGGGTGTTTCACTGACACCTATGGCTGGTGCGCAAGGCGAATTTGCAGGCGTTGCGATGATTAAAGCTTATCATAATGGACGAAAAGACTTTGCGCGTACCGAAATTATCGTGCCTGAAGCTGCGCATGGAACGAATCCTGCGACAGCAGTGATGTGTGGCTATAGTGTTAAAGAAGTCCCTGTAAGAGCCGATGGTGATGTGGATCTTGATGCTTTAAAAGCAGCGGTTGGTCCTCAGACTGCGGGTATTATGATGACCAACCCATCTACGTGTGGTGTCTTTGAACGGCAGATAGAAGAAATTGCAAAGACGGTTCACGATGCGGGTGGTTTGCTGTATTACGATGGCGCGAACTTAAATGCCATCTTAGGTCAAGTTCGTCCAGGTGACATGGGGTTTGATGTACTTCATATGAACTTACATAAAACCTTTGCCACCCCTCACGGTGGTGGTGGTCCTGGGTCAGGTCCGGTCGCTGTGGGTGAAAGATTATTGCCTTATTTACCGACACCTATTGCCGGACAGAAAAAAACGGATGCAGGTGATTTGAGCTATTACTGGATAGATGATAAAGAATTACCTGACAGTATTGGTCGCCTGAGTGCATTTATGGGTAATGCGGGTATCGTGTTACGTGCTTATATCTATTCTGTATTATTGGGGCGTGATGGTTTGTATCGTGTTGGTGAGTACTCGACCTTGAGTGCGAATTACATGGCAAAGTTAATGTCTAACGCAGGCTTTAAATTGGCTTATGAAGATCGACGTGCGACGCACGAGTTTATTGTTACTATGAGTAAGCAGGCGAAAGATTTAGGTGTCACGGCTATGGACTTTGCGAAACGTTTACTTGATTATGGCTATCATGCTCCCACCACTTATTTTCCATTACTTGTACCTGAATGTCTTTTGATTGAACCGACTGAAACAGAGTCAATAGATGAACTTGAAGGCTTTGTGAAAGCGATGGTCGCAATACAGAAGGAAGCTGAAACATCACCACAAATGCTAAAAGAGGCGCCATTTACCCAGCCTGTTAGACGTTTAGATGATGTGAAGGCTGCACGTGAGTTAGATGTTACTTATCAGAAGGTAAGTGACTAATTTAAACAGCGTCTAGGCTCCTTTATGAATAGGAATAAAGCGATATGCTTTATTTCTATTCAGGGTATGTCTTCCTGTTAGAAATGTACTTAATAGACTGTAATGCCCATATCACTGAAAATCTCTTTTAATTCATCTATGTCATAACTTGTAAGGCCAAGATGCTCAAGAATATCCTTCTGGTTGTCATCCCATTCAGGATCAGAGTCCTGTAAACCGAGTACTTTGAAATTTCCGCAAATATGTTCTGAAAGTTTTAAAATCGCTAAAAGTGTTTTCTGGTTTTGGCTTTTACCTTCTTTTTCGTTAAATATTTGCTGTGTATTATGATGTTCTGCAATGACTTGGCAGATATGACTAGGTAAATTCCAAGATTTGGCGGTGTAGTAACCGACCACGCAGTGGTTCGTGTTGAATTTTTCATTTTCTAGGTCAATGATTCGTTCATGATCACCTGAGTATGTTTTTTCCATCACATCGAGATAATCATCAAATTTCTTCATCATCAACGGGATGCCCGTATTGTGAAATAAGCCTAAAGTATAAGCTTCATCAGGTGTTGGATAGCCAACTTTTTTGGCAACAGTTGCGCAGACCATAGCAATGTCATTCGCAGTGTCCCAAAAGCGAGTTAAAGCAACAATTTTCTCATCAGACATTTCACCTTTTATGGCAATACCGTTCAAAATATTGATGACGGTATTTATCCCTAGAAGAGAAACGGCTTGCTCAATGGAAGTGATTTTATTGCTAAGGCCGTAAAAAGGTGAGTTTACAAATTTTAGCATCGTGCCTGCTAAACCAACATCTTTTGCAATGAGTTTCGCAATACGAGTGATGTCAGGGTCTGGCATGATTTGCTCCATTTGCAAATCAACCAAAATTTGGGGTTGCGTAGGAACAGAAATACCGTGCAATATCTTGGCAATTTGTTCTTCGGTTAAATCGGCGGGCATGCCCTTTATTCTCCTGAAACGTTATATATAAGACCTGTGTTTAACACAATGGTATATAAGTAAGTGTAGACCCAATTATTGAAAATACTATGGCCTTTTGGTGTGTGAATATAAATTAGAATTTAAATATAATAGCGGATTAAAAAATAAACACATCAACATGAGTGTGTCCTTGGTATACTCCGCGACTTATGTATATAACGGTATTGATATTGTTGGTTTGGCTTGAGGGTGTAAATGATGGAAATGAATGTGTTGCAGTTAAATAAAGGTGCTGAAAAGCGGTTAAAACAAGGGCATCTTTGGGTTTATAGTAATGAGGTTGATGTAAAAGCAACGCCACTTAAGTTATTTACGCCTGGTGAGCAAGTAATCGTTCAAGATCATACTGGGCGGGAAATGGGGGTTGCAATGATGTCACCTTCTTCATTAATTTGTGGTCGACTAGTCAGTCGCGATCCAAAGCAAAGGATGGACCAATCTTTACTGGTTCATCGTATTAAAATTGCTTTATCGTTACGAGAACTTGCATTTGATAGCCCGCACTATCGTTTAGTTTTTGGTGATAGTGATGCATTGCCAGGTTTGGTGGTCGATCGTTTTGGCGATGTACTCGTGGTTCAAATCTCTTCAGTTGGAATGGAAATGCTGAAGGATGATGTACTCGCTGCGCTTGAAAAAGTATGTAAGCCAAAAACGATACTTTTTAAAAATAACGGAAAAATGCGTGCACCAGAAGGGCTAGAGTCATACGTTAAAGTTGGTTTTGGTGAAGAGATCGAAGAAACTCCTCTTGAAGAAAACGGTGTGAAATTTTTAGCGCCGGTTGTGACGGGACAAAAAACTGGATGGTTTTATGACCATCGAATGAACCGTGCGCGCTTAAAAGATTATGTAAAAGGTAAAAAGGTATTAGATCTTTATAGTTATGTGGGTGGTTGGGGTATCCAGGCTGCTGCATTTGGTGCTGAATCAGTTACGTGTGTAGATAGCTCTTCTTTAGCTTTATCTTATGTAGCAAAAAACGCAGCGCTAAATGGTGTTGAAGAAAAAGTGAACAGTATTGAAGGTGATGTGATTGAAGTATGCCGTAAACTGTTAGAAGAAGGTGAAAAGTTCGATGTGGTGATTGTTGATCCACCGGCATTTATTCCACGTCGAAAAGATCAAAAAGTGGGTGAAAGGGCTTATCAGAAGCTTAACCAACTTGCGATGCGTTTGCTAACTAGAGATGGTTTGTTGGTTTCTGGTTCTTGTTCGATGCATTTGTCACGAGAAGCTTTGGTAACGGCTTTGCGTCTTTCAGGTCAAACGCTTGAGAAGCGTTTACAGATTATTGAGCAGGGTTCGCAAGGTGCAGATCACCCGATTGTGCCAGCGATTCCTGAAACAGAATATTTGAAGGCGATGTTTGTGCGCGTACTTCCTGCTTAGACTTTTAGTCTTGCTCGCTGTTTTGATTTTTAAAGATAAGCGCTAGCTGCGCTTTTCTTTCATTGGTCGCATCAGCGTGACTACCTTTCTCATGCTCTTTTACTTGTGAAAGAGCATGCTCTTCTATTTTATACGCCTGCTGAATTAGCCGGTCACTTTCGTTCGGTAATAATTCGTTTAAGGTCTGTGGGTAAAAACCCTCGTCAGGCATCCAAGCTGTCGATAATTTTTTGAGATCATCATTTATTACTTCTGTTAAAAATTGTATGTAACGGCTGCGACGATAACTTGGTGTACTTTTTTCTGAGGTATCGCTTAGGCTGCTAAATTCAAGGCTGCGTTCTTTTGACGTTTGATTCAAACCGCCTTTTAGCATGAACTCAAGCGCATGAAATCCTATGGCGACATAAGCTGTGTCTGAAAACTGGTGTTCGTTGTTCAGGTAGTCAGTTGATAGTACTTGTTCAGAAAATATCAAACCGCTGGCTGGGTAGTTTGGTACGGCATCCAAATAACCAGAAATGATAGGGTGTTGATCCAAGCGAATATTTAGAGGGTGAATGACGGTTGGTTGACTTTGGAGTAAGTCAAATTCTGGGTGTAGTATGTCAATTTTTTGAAAGACTTGAGTCAGCATATATTGATGATGCGTATTCAAAAGAACTTTTTTTGCTTCATTGAGGTGTTTTAGTGATGGAGCTTGGGTAAGTTGTTCGATGGCATGCTGCAGAGCGGTACCAGATTCGGCTAATGGTATGAATGCTTTCTCTGCGGCATCTAAAAAAAGGACTAAGTTAGCGTTTTGTTTTATGTTCGAATCAGCCGCAATAGACCCCGTGCTTATTGTGGGTTCTTTTTTGGGTGATTTGACTTTTGTGTCACAACCAGACAAAGCGATGCAGATTAGTAGAAATGAAATCGTAGTGCTTCGTTTGATCATTTTTATGGATGCCTGGCTAAGTCGATGATGTCTTTGGTACGATTATAGTTGATATAACTACTGCATATTTCTAAGTGTTTGAATAGGCCATTTATTCTTTTCACAATAAGCTCTTAACGTATCGTCAGGATCAATCGCTACGGGGTTGTCTACAAGTTTAAGTAAGGGTAAATCATTATGTGAGTCGCTGTAAAAATATGATCCTGTCATGGTGTGATTATTGTTTTTTAACCATTCATTTAATCGTGTAATTTTACCTTCTTTAAAGCTGGGAGTGCCTGCTATTCTACCCGTAAACCCCTGATTATCTTTTTCTGGTTCAGTCGCAATTAAATCATCAACTTCTAGAATTTTAGCGATGGATTCTGTGACAAAATGGTTGGTCGCGGTAATGATGAGTAAGTAATCATCTTGTTTACGGTGTTTTTCGATTAATGCTTTTGCTTTTGGAAGCATCAAAGGAAGAATTTTTTCTGTTAGAAATACTTCGCGCCAAGAAAGTAAGTCATCAAGTGTGTTGTTTGCGAGTGGCTCGAGTGCGAAGGCAAGATATTCTTCAATGATAAGGTTACCGGATTGATAATCTTGGAAAAATTGATCATTTTTTGTTCGATAGTAGTCGGCATCAACTATCTTTCGTTCTACTAAGAACTCACCCCAGGCATGATCACTATCGCCTGCAATTAAAGTGTTGTCTAAATCAAAAATTACCAAGGCCACTTATAAAATCTCCGCTAAGCTGTATATAAGACAAATCATATCAGAAAATTACAGTATATAAGAAAATTGACTAGATCAATTTATATAAATGTAGCGTTGAAATACAATTATTTGTATAAATAATAAGATGATAGCGGTTTACTTGATTGCCGAGCGATACAATTTCTGAAAGAATGAAACAAAGCTAAATAATTATAAGGATAATAGAGTGATAGATTCTGACGGATTTAGACTAAATGTCGGAATTATTCTCGCGAACCAGTTTAATCAGGTACTTTGGGCAAAACGGATAGGGCAGAGCTCTTGGCAGTTTCCTCAAGGTGGCATTAAAGTTAGTGAAACACCAGGGCAAGCACTCTACAGAGAGTTGTATGAGGAGGTGGGTCTAGTTGAGGGTGATGTGAAAATCATTGCGACAACAAAAGGTTGGCTGCGTTACCGGCTACCCAAAAAGATGATCCGTCATAATTCGCATCCATTGTGTGTGGGGCAAAAGCAAAAATGGTATTTATTGAGAATGTTAAGTGCTGACTCAATGGTCACTGTCAATTCTAGCCATAGTCCTGAGTTTGATAACTGGAAATGGGTTAGTTACTGGTATCCATTGGGACAGGTTGTTTCATTTAAGCGAGAAGTATACCGAAGGGCAATGAAAGAGTTGTCCACCGATTTATTCAATTTAGAGTATGACTTACCTGAAACGGTAAGAGGGAATTAATGAATGCTTAGTATGCTTCGGAGCATAATCAAAGAAGTGAATGGCGCCTCAAACCTAGAGGAGGCGCTGAATGTTATTGTACGGCGTGTCCAAGAGGTGTTGTCTACTGAAGTATCTTCAATTTATCTTCTTGACGAAGAAAATAAGCGTTACATCTTAATGGCATCTCAAGGTTTAAATCCTGACTCAATTGGTAAAGTGAGCTTGGGGTATTCTGAAGGGTTAGTGGGGCTGGTAGGTGTTCGAGAAGAGCCTATAAATCTTGAACATGCTCAAGAGCATGAGCGTTATCGTTACTTGCCTGAAACAGGTGAGGAGCGTTATGAAAGCTTTTTAGGTGTCCCCATCATTCACCATAAAAAGGTGTTAGGGGTATTAGTGGTTCAAGAAGCTAACAACTCGCGACACTTTGATGAGGGTGAAGAAGCTTTTCTTATTACGGTTTCTGCTCAACTCGCGAGCGTTATTGCGCACAATGAAGCAACAAGTGTAATGTCTGGACTAACGTCTACGGGTCAGTCTGCGAGAGATATATCTTTCAAGGGCGTCGCAGGTGCACCAGGTGTTGCGATTGGTAAAAGTGTTGTTGTATTTCCGCTTGCTGATCTCGATGCAGTTCCAGACCGTAATTCGAGCGATATTCCTGCGGATATTAAAGCGTTTGAATCCGCTATAGAGTTGGTTCGTAGTGATATTCAACAGGTTGGGTTGAGGTTGTCTGAACAGTTGAGGCCTGAAGAGCAAGCTTTGTTTGATGTTTACTTGGCAATGTTGGATGACAATGCCTTGGCAGGCGAGGTAATCGCTCAAATTAATGCAGGAAAGTGCCCTCAGTCGGCATTAAGGGCAGTTATCAATGATTATGCCCGTCATTTTGAAATGATGAGTGATGCGTACTTAAGCGAGCGTGCTGTTGATATTAAGGATCTAGGACGGCGAGTACTTTCTTATTTACAAGAAAATGATCATGGTGTTAGGGATTACCCTGAAAATACAATTTTAGTCAGTGATGAGCTAACCGCGACGATGCTTGGAGAGGTCTCTCGAGATAAGCTTATTGGTTTGGTTTCCATTAAGGGGTCGGGTAATTCACATGTTGCTATTCTTGCAAAAGCAATGGGGATTCCAACAATTATGGGCTTGGTGGATGTACCACTGACTCAGTTAGATGATAAAGAGTTAATACTTGATGGTTACAATGGTGAGCTATTTGCTTGTCCGTCAGATAGTTTACGTAGTTTTTATCATAATATCGTTGAGGAAGAGCGGCAATTAGATCAAGGACTAGAATCGCTTATAACCTTGCCTTGCGAAACTAAGGATGGGCATCGTGTTGCTGCTTGGGTGAATACGGGTTTAATGACCGATGTGGTTAGATCCTTGAACCAGGGGGCTGAGGGTGTTGGTTTGTATCGTACTGAAGTGCCTTTTATGATTAATGAGCGTTTTCCAAGCGAACAAGAGCAGTTTGCCTGCTATCGAGAGCAACTTGAAGCTTTTGCTCCGAGTTATGTCACGATGCGAACCCTAGATATAGGGGGAGACAAATCTTTATCATATTTTCCTATTACTGAGGAAAACCCTTTTTTAGGGTGGCGTGGAATACGCGTGACTTTAGATCATCCAGAGATTTTTCTTGTTCAGATGCGAGCGATGTTAAAAGCAAGTATTGGTTTGGATAATTTACGTATTATGCTACCGATGATTTCCAATGTTAATGAAGTGGAGGAGGCCCTCCACTTGATTTACCGTGAATATCATCAGCTTTGTTCAGAAGGGCTTGACGTTTCAATGCCACAAGTAGGTGTGATGATTGAAGTGCCTGCTGCGGTTTATCAGGTTCGTGAGTTGGCCGAACGTGTAGACTTTTTATCAGTAGGGTCAAATGATTTGACGCAGTATTTATTGGCTGTTGATCGAAATAATCCACGTGTAGCATCACTTTATCACTCTTTTCATCCTGCAGTGTTACAAGCTTTACATAGTGTTGCGAAAGACGCTAAAGAAATGAATGTTCAGCTGAGTATTTGTGGTGAGCTAGCAGGTGATCCTGCGGGCGCGGTATTATTAATGGCTATGGGGTATCAAGCTCTCTCGATGAATGCCTCAAATTTACTGAAAGTAAAGTCTGTGATACGTGGTATCGATTTAAAATGGGCCGAAGATTTGCTCGGGAGTGTTTTATCGTTAGACTCCCCTTTTATTATTCAAAGCACCTTAAATCTTGCGTTAAAAGATGCTGGATTTGGTAGGTATTTAAGGCCGAGTAAGTTAAAAGATGATTAAGGTTTGCATCTGTAGTAGGTTTTGATTCTAGGGTGAATATTCTAAATTAAAATTTTAATCTAGTTATAGATCGATATGAAAATAGGTTGTTAAGTGAATTTTTTGATGAGGTTGTTGAATGTCTAAAGCGGTTCAAAGCAATAAAGGAAAGCCTTCTTTAGGTATTGCGCTTGGTGGTGGTGGACCATTAGGTGGTATCTATGAGATCGGTGCTTTAAGGGCTTTAGATGAGGCTTTGGAAGGCTTGGATTTAAATGATCTTAGTGTGTATGTGGGGGTTAATTCTGGATCATTTGTTGCGGCAAATTTAGCCAATCAGATGACACCGGCTCAAATGTGCCGAATTTTTGTTAGAAATGAAGACGATGTTCACCCTTTTCACCCTGCTGTATTTTATAGGCCCGCGTTTTCTGAATATATGAATCGCTGTCGGGCCGTGCCAAAGCTTTTACTTAATGCTTGGTTAAATTTATTAAGTAACCCAAACGACCAAAGTGTTCTGGAATCGCTAACCGTGCTCGCGGATGCTATACCGTCAGGCATCTTTGATAATGACGGGTTTCATCAGTATGTGTCTCGGACTTATAGCTCGTTAGGTCGGACCAATGACTTTGCACAGCTTCGTAAGCGCTTAATTATTTTGGCAACTGACTTGGAAACGGGGCAAACGGTTCGCTTTGGCAACGAAGGCCAAAATGATATTTCGATTTCAAAAGCAATTCAGTCAAGTATGGCGTCACCAGGACTCTATAAGCCTGTTGAGGTGAATGGGCATTTTTACGTAGATGGAACTTTAAATAAGGGGATGCATACCTCTGTAGCCATTGACCATGGGGCTGATATTGTCTTTGCTATTAATCCTGTCGTACCTATTGATGTACAGCAAGCTGTTTCAGCTGGAACAATGGCGCGAGAAGAGCTTGTTGGTTCTGGAATGCCAAAAGTGTTATCGCAATCCTATCGAACGATGGTTCATTCACGTTTGTCATCAGGGTTAAATGCGATACAACGAGATTACCCAGGACGGTCTGTACTTTTATTTGAGCCTGCTCGAGATGATGCAAATTTATTTTTCTCAAGTGTATTTAGTTTTAAAGCACGTAAAATGATGTGTGAGCGAGCTTACCAGTTGACCAGAGAAAATCTTCGAAGTAGGGCTGTTGAGCTTGAAAAAATGCTTAAGCCAGCAGGTATTCGTATACGACATGATATTTTAGAGGATGAAAATAGAACACTTAGTACGGGCTTGTACGGCGAAGCACTACCGATGTACGAACCAAGGAAGGAGTCGAGAACTAAAAAGTACGCGTCGAAAAAAGAGGCTTCGAATGAAAGCTATTTAGGTAAAGTCAGTCAGAAGGTCGTGTCGCTTTTTTAAGTTCGGCGTACTTTAGGTTAGATTAATTTTAATTAGTAGGTTCTCGAGATTGGCCGGCAGTATTTAGTTTGTCCAAATACTGTTGCCACAGCTGTTCTTTTTCTTGGCAATAATGATAGAGAAGAGGCCAAGAATATAAGCCTGAGTCATGATGATCACTAAATGTTATTTTGATTGCGTAGTTGCCAGCAGGCTCTATTTGTTGAATGGTGACAAGCTTTTTTCCAAACTGTAGTACTTCATTTTCTTCACCGTGCCCCCTTACCTCTGCAGAGGGTGAGAATACTCGAAGAAACTCAAAGCTAAGCTCGTATGCAGCCTCTCCTTCATAAGTGAGCTCTAGGCAGCCTGATCCCATTTTTATTTTGATTTCCTTAGGAATAGCTTGAGTCATTTTATGCCTTGTTTAGTGTGAATACTAAGATAGAGGGGTTGTCTATAAGAGTGCATACGGGTTCATCATGCACTCTTATTTGTACATTGCATCAACAGGTTTTCTGTAACTACAATTATTTATACTTATAGTATGTATTGGCTAAGGTCTTCATCTTCAGAAAGTTCGTCAAGTTGACTTTCAACATATTCAGATGTCACCTCAAAGCTGCCTCGTTGTGCATCGCCAGCATCAAAAGAAACCTGCTCTAATAAACGCTCAAGAACGGTGTGAAGTCTTCGTGCACCAATGTTTTCCGTTTTCTCATTAACTTTCCAGGCGATATGCGCGATTTTCTCAATAGCGTCAGTGGTGAAAGTAAGATCAAGACCCTCTGTTTTCATTAGTGCGATATATTGATGAATTAAGGAAGCATTTGGCTCAATAAGAATTCTTTCGAAATCTTGAGCAGAAAGTGCTTTTAATTCTACGCGAATTGGTAAACGACCTTGAAGTTCAGGGATAAGATCGGAAGGTTTTGATAGATGAAATGCGCCTGACGCAATAAATAAAATATGATCGGTTTTGATGATACCAAGTTTAGTATTTACGGTACTTCCTTCAATTAATGGAAGTAGGTCTCTTTGTACTCCTTCACGAGAGACATCCGCAGAAGCGCCTTCTGAGCGCTTGGCGACTTTATCAATTTCATCTAGAAAGACAATGCCATTTTGTTCTACTGCTTCAATTGCTTTAGCTTTAATTTTATCTTCATTGATGAGTTTAGAGGCTTCTTCATCTTTTATCTTTTTAAGAGCATCGGCTACTTTTAATTTTTTGGTTTTCTTTTTGTCACCTGACATATTAGAAAAAATATTCTGTAGCTGGCTGCTCATTTCTTCCATGCCTGGAGGGGCCATTATTTCTACGCCTACGGGTGTAGAGCTAATTTCGATATCAATTTCTTTATCGTCTAAATCCCCTTCACGAAGTTTTTTTCGAAATATTTGCCGAGTGGAGGATTCTTCCTGTATTTGTTCGTCTACGGTAGAGGGACTTCTTGCAGGGCGAAGAAGGGCGTCAAGCACTCTATCTTCTGCTGCATCTTCAGCCCGTAGAGAAACTTGAGCAATTTCTTTTTGTCGAAACATGTTGAGCGCGTGGTCGGCAATGTCTCTAATGATGGATTCGACATCTCTGCCGACATAGCCAACTTCAGTAAATTTTGTTGCTTCTACTTTGATAAATGGTGCATCAGCTAATTTTGCAAGCCGGCGTGCAATTTCAGTTTTACCAACTCCGGTAGGACCAATCATTAGAATGTTTTTAGGTGATACTTCATCGCGTAATGATGGCTCAAGTTGCATTCTTCTCCAACGATTTCTGAGAGCAATAGCGACTGCGCGTTTTGCTTCATCTTGACCAATAATATGTTGGTTTAGTTCGTGTACAATTTCACGGGGAGTCATGTTTGCCATAATAGATTACTTGCTCGTTGAATCAGAGGTTGAAGGAGTAGTTTCTTTATTGATATCTTCAATTGTGAAAGAGCCGTTAGTAAATACGCATATGCTTGACGCGATTTCTAACCCTTTTTCGACGATCTCGTGGGCTGATAATTCAGTGTTTTCTAATAGCGCGCGTGCACTAGCTTGAGCAAAAGGGCCTCCTGAACCAATAGAAATTAAGCTGTCTTCGGGCTCGATCACATCTCCATTGCCTGTAATAATGAGTGAGTTATCTTTGTCGGCAACAGCCAGTAATGCTTCAAGTTTGCGTAATGCTCTGTCCGTTCGCCAATCCTTTGCCAGCTCAACTGCTGCTCTAACGAGTTGACCGTTATGTTTCTCAAGCTGAGCTTCGAAACGTTCAAATAATGTAAATGCATCGGCGGTACCACCAGCAAAACCAGCAATAACTTGACCGTGATATAAGCGGCGAACTTTTTTTGCGTTGCCTTTCATTATTGTGTTTCCGAGAGATACTTGGCCGTCGCCACCTAATGCGACCTCGCCGTCTCTTCGTACTGAAAGTATGGTAGTCATGATGTCTCCACAGTCATAGAATATAAATGTTATGCAGGATGTATGGCATAACTTAGAGGTATATACATGGTGGTGGTTTATTTGATTTCAAGCAGTGTAACGTCAAAAGAGTGTATGAAGACTTACTTTTTGACTTTTTTTACGAGGGGTTGAATGTTAATCGAGACGAGTTTGTCTAACACGCTATTCATTTTGCTTCGATTATTATAAGGGCCTGCCATGACCCTGTGCCATGCTACACCGTTCTTGCTCATCACAACTTTAATGTCAGCTTTGATTCCTTTGAATGCAATGGTTGCTTTTTGACGCTCGGCATCTTGTTTGTTGCGAAAAGAGCCCGTCTGAACCAAATAAACGTATTTTGTTTCTTTGTTTTTTTCCTTGAACTTATAAACGTCTACTTCAGATGGTTTTATATTGCTTTCAGGTAAAAGGTCATAAAACTTAAATCGGGCGTCAGGTTTTTTCCCAGTAAGAGATTCTTGAATTTTAGTTTCTTTTTTAATGGGTGGCGGGGAGGGCTGAAGGCTTTTAGTTGGTGGTATAGATTGTAAGTAGTATAAGCCATATGAAAATGCGCTAATCAGTAAGGTTAGCAAAAATATGGGTTTAGAGCGATTGGGTTGTGGTATTGGTTGGTTCTGCTTTAAGGTTGCAGAGCTAGATTTTTTGGTACTGGTTTTGCCTTTTTTGGTTTTAGACTTTGCATTGGACGTTGGGCCCGGTTTTTTCTTATCTCCGGGCTTTCGTGTTGTGCTAGGTTTTGCGAAGTCTTGAGTCATAAGGTAAAACTACATCTCTTCCGGCGCATTTACGCCTAGTAATTCAAGGCCGTTTTTAATGACCTGCTTAACTGCCAAGCTTAAAATGATGCGACTATTGCGAATCTCTGCGTCGTCTACTAATACCTTGTTTGAGTTGTAGTAGGTGTGAAATTCACTCGCGAGATCACGTAGATAATGAGTCAGAGCGTGCGGCTCAAGGTTAGTGGCTGCGCTGCTCAGTTGCTCGGGGTAACTACCAAGACGTTTAGCTAAATCAATTTCACCTTCGAGTTCTGATTTTGAAAGAGTAGCTAAACCCTGAGTGGTATCTATTTCCAGTCCCATCTCTTTTAGTTTTCGTAACATGCTGGATATACGAGCATGCGCATACTGAATGTAATAAACCGGATTGTCTTTGCTTTGTGATTTTGCCAAGTCTAAATCAAAATCCATATGTTGTTCGGCTTTACGTGTCACGTAAAAGAATCGGGCGGCATCGTTACCGACCTCCTCTCTTAGTTCGCGTAGTGTGACAAATGAACCACTACGTGTCGACATCTGAACGCGTTCTTTTCCTCGGTAAAGGATAGCGAATTGAACAAGGCGAACATCTAACTTTTTTGGATCAATCTCAAGTGCTTCGAGGGCTGCATTCACTCTTGGAATATACCCGTGATGATCAGCCCCCCAAATATTGATGACTTTATCGAACCCGCGGTTAAATTTATTTAAATGATAAGCAATGTCAGATGCGAAATAGGTGGTTTCACCATTATCTCGTTTTACAACACGGTCTTTGTCGTCGCCAAAGTGAGTAGAGCGAAACCAAATGGCGCCTTCTTTTTCATATAAATGTCCGTTCTCATCCAATTTTTTTAACGCATCGTCAATATTTTTGCTTAATGAAGCTTCAGAGAACCAAGTTTGGTAGTTTACGCCAAAGCCTTTCAGGTCGTCGCGAATATCAGCAACAATTGAATTTAATCCTTGATCGAACACAATCGTGAAATCTTCAGAAAGTAACGATTTGGCACGTGTGATAACGGCATCAATATAAATTTCTTTATCACCGCCGTTGTTTTCATCTTTCGGCAAACCTGTAAATATGTCTTTCAGGCTATGTTTAAATCGCTCACCATATTCTGCTTTTAGTGACGCGGCAATATCGTGTACATAATCCCCTTTATAGCCATTAACCGGGAAAGTTAAATCAGTAAAATAGCTTTCTATGTAACGAAGCCAAACACTTGCTGCTAGAATATTCATTTGTCGGCCAGCATCATTTACATAATACTCTCGTGTTACTTGGTAGCCTACAGCTTCTAATAAGTCAGCAACACTTGCGCCATATGCTGCGCCGCGCCCATGACCAACATGTAGTGGGCCTGTAGGGTTGGCAGAGACAAATTCAACTTGATAGTGTTTTCCTGCGCCAATTGATGATTTTCCGAATTCGTCTTGTTGATCGATTATTTCATTAATAACAGAAAAGTTACTCGAGCCGCATACAAAAAAGTTGATAAACCCAGGGCCCGCAATATCAATTTTATTTATACTTTCATGCTTGGATTGAATTAGTTTGTCGCTGATTAGTTCAGCTAATTTTCTTGGCGGCATTTTGGCTTGTTTAGATAGGACTAATGCAATATTCGATGCAAAATCGCCATGACTCTTGTCTTTGGCCGCATCAATATTTATTTTATAACTGAGGTTTTCAGGTAATACCTGCTCATTGCTGAGTTCGGTAATGATTGATTGAACAAGCCCAGAGATAATTTCTTTCATGCGATTCCTATACTTGGATATAAAT
>Ga0209290_1000141_pt1 | contig 68044 bp, 60 predicted proteins | sample EN1Hudsemesocosm_2_FD_184632 | JGI IMG/M metagenome (GOLD analysis project Ga0209290, IMG submission 184632) | Methane-oxidizing microbial communities from mesocosms in the Hudson Canyon - EN10B Hudson Canyon (SPAdes) (version 2) | ecosystem: Environmental > Aquatic > Marine > Cold seeps... | reverse complement strand
ATGGGATAACGCCCTATAAAATGGCTTAAATGCCACTTTATAGGAAAAAAATCTCCCCAAAATAGAGGGATATTCTATGATTTATAGAGTGAATTTTTATTGAGAACTTATTTTTCTTAGGTTTCATTTTTTTCGAGGCTCCCTATATTTTGATTGAGCCTGGTTGGCGAGGCGGATGAATTTTGCACGCCTTATGTTTTGTTTGTCATAAAAACTAAAAAAAATTAAAGATTAATTTAACCAAGTCGATAACTAAAGCAGAGAACAATAATTAGTTGTTTCTAAAAATTTTAAATGAACTTTATTTTCGGTACACCTCTAGGAGAACGATCATGGCTTCTGTAATTAATACTAATGTTTTATCGTTGAATTCACAGCGTAATTTAAGTAAATCACAAAGTGGATTAGCAACTTCATTGCAACGATTATCATCAGGCTTACGTATTAATAGTGCGAAAGATGATGCAGCGGGTCTTGCGATTTCAGATCGTATGACTTCACAAATTAACGGTTTAAATCAGGCGGGTAGAAATGCCAATGATGGTATTTCATTGGCTCAAACGGCAGAAGGAGCATTAGCTCAAACGACGGATTTGTTACAGCGGATGCGTGAGCTATCAATTCAGTCTTCTAACTCAACTAACTCTGCAGGAGATAGGGCTGCATTACAATCAGAGGTTAACCAACTTAAACAAGAAGTGGATAGAATTTCATCAACCACTGAATTTAATGGCTTGAAATTATTGGATGGGTCATTTACATCGCAAAAATTTCAAGTAGGTGCAAATGCCAACCAAACTATTAATGTGTCTATTGAAGGTACCTCTTCGCAGCATTTGCAGGATAACCGTATTGATGGTGTTAACCAGTCAGCTCAACAGGGGACAACTGCGGTTCAAAGTGCCACAACAAGTGGTGGTGTTGGGGCTACAAACGGTATAGCAGAGCAAACACTAACAATTAGCGGGTCTTTTGGGAAGATTAGTAATCTTAGTGTAAATACAAACGATTCAGCATTTACTGTAGCTTCCGAGATAACTAGCCGTGAAGCTGAAACAGGTGTAACTGCAGATGCTATAACCGAGGTGGAACTTTCATCTATAAGTTCAGGAACAATGTCGTTTGATATTTTCTCGGGAGATGGGTCGGCAACTGATTCTACAAGGGAAACTATTTCGGCGCAGGTATCGGGAGCGGCTGGTAGTGAAGATTATAGCTCGCTTGTTTCAGAAATTAATAAAAAATCAGGAACTACAGGAGTGACTGCGGAGTTAAATACTGATGGTACGGTACGGTTAACTCAGGCAGATGGTAAAGATATTGCCCTTGCAGGTATAGTTCATAGTGGGACGGAAACAGATATTAGCGTTAGATCATATAATACAGATGCTGATGATGGAACAGATCGGTTTTCTCAGGCGGTTACTGATATAACTGGTAATGGTGCAAATAATAGCACTAGAATTACAGGTAGAATTGATCTTCATTCCGCTGGAACTTATACCGTAAGTACTAATGTAGCTAATACTGCAGGGAGTATTTTTAATGATTCTACCCAAGACGCAATTCAGGGTTCGCAAGCAGAAGAGTTGGCCACTGTAGATATTAGTTCGGCGGAGGGTGCGCAAAAGGCGATTCAGATTTTAGATTCTGCATTAGCTCAAGTTAGTGGCTTTAGAGGTGACTTAGGTGCGGTGCAAAACCGGTTTGATGCAACCATTACCAGTTTACAAGCAACTTCTGAGAACTTAAGTGCTGCGCGAAGTCGAATTCTTGATGCCGATTTTGCGGAAGAAACAGCTAACTTAACTAAGTCTCAAATTATGGTGCAGGCAGGTACTGCGATGTTGGCTCAGGCTAATCAGGTTCCGCAAGGTGTATTGAGTTTATTAGGTTAAAATAACTAATTGATAGCAGGAGTTAGCTTATACAAGGCTAGCTCCATTTGTTATTGTTAAAATAGGAGTAACGTTATGGACATTAATCCAAACATGACAAATATCACCCCTGTTGACTCAAAATCGCAGGGTGTCTCTGCACCGCAGGAAGGGCAGAAAGCTAAAGTGGATGGTGTTCCTGCTAAAGTAGAGGCTGTAAAGCAAAAAGAAGTAGTTGAAGAAAAATCGACTGTCGCTGAAAATCCAGTAAGCTCTGAAGAGTTGAATGCTGCGGTTGAAAAAATCAATAATCAGCTGAAGGTTGATCAGAAAGGCTTAGCCTTTTCTGTTGATGAGGCGAGCGGTCGTGATGTGGTGAGTATATTTGATACCGAAAGCAAGGAAGTGATTAAGCAGTACCCTACTGAAGAAGTACTTAAATTAGCTGCCGATTTAGGTGAGCTAGCTGAAGGTGGTTCGATGGAGAGAGCATTTAATATTTTCACTTCAGAAGCATAAGTTTTTAAAGTAAAAAGTGATAAATTATTTATAAGGAGAGCGGTTATGGCACTTACATCATCTGGTATAGGTTCTGGGCTTGATATTGATAGTTTAGTCACGCAACTAGTGAGGGCTGAAGGATCGGCTCCCTCGTTACGTTTGAACAAGCGTGAAGCAGTCTATCAATCTGATTTATCAGCAATAGGGCAGTTAAAATCTGCGCTAAGCGAGTTTCAAACTAGCTTGGAAAGTTTGAGTAATGTTGATAAATTGCAGCCTCGTTCGTCTAGTTCTAGTGACCCTTCACTCTTTACGGCTTCTGCTGATCAGACTGCTACTGCAGGAAGTTACGAGATAGAGGTTTTAACTTTAGCGCAGCCTGCTAAAGTGCGCTCAAATAGTTTTACTGATTCAGATACGGAAATTATTGGCACAGGGACATTAGATATTAGTCTCGGTGCAAGCACTTTTCAAATTGCAGTTGGTAGTAGTAATAATACGCTTGAGGGTATTCGTGATGCAATTAATAATGCCTCTGATAATCCAGGGTTAACCGCATCGATCATTAATGTTGATGGTGGTCCTCAATTGGTACTGGATTCGAGTACGAATGGCTCTGCTAATACAATTACTATTACTGCTACTGATGATGATGGTGCGGATGGTTTTGATTTGGCACGTTTAGATTCGGCAAATTTAATTGTTGCGCAGCCCGCGCAAGATGCAACATTTAATTTGGATAATCAATTAGTTACTAAGGATAGTAATAGTTTTTCTGATGTTATTGCGGGTGTGACGATTGATTTGAAGAAAGAGGCTGTGGGTACCCCCGAGACTTTAACGGTTGAATTGGATTCGGGTGCTATTGAAGCTAAAGTGAAGCGTTTTGCATTAACTTATAATGCATTGACTGATGCGCTCAAGGGCTTATCAAGCTATGATCCGGAAACAAAAGTAGCCGGGCCTTTGCTGGGTGATGCTTTATTGCGCGGTGTGCAAAGCAGTGTGCGTAATATTTTAGGTGACTCGATTGATGGTTTAAAATATGGAAATATTACAGAGCTTGGTATTACAACCGATGAAGTGGGACATTTTCAGGTTGATACGACTCGATTAGCTGAAGTAATGACTGAAAGTTTTACGGCGGTATCAGAGTTATTCGCTAGTGATAATGGGCTAGTGTCTAAATTAGATAAAACTTTGGATTCTTATTTATCGTCAACCGGATCGGTTGCTTCCAGAGAAACAAGTTTACAAAGCGGTATTAAAGATGTGGCTGATGATCGAGAAGTGCTGGGTAAGCGATTAGCGGCAATAGAAAAGCGTTATCGCTCTAAATTTTCCGCAATGGATTTGTTATTAGGGCAGTTGCAAAATACCAGTACTTATTTGGCGCAGCAGTTAGAGAATTTGCCTGGTGTTGTTCGTAATAAATAAAGTACTTAAGCATCTTTAGATGCGACTCCTTTAGTTGAGTTTTTGTCTGTGGGTTTTAGGGGAGGGCGGTTTGGTTAAAATCCAGAATTCAATAGCCATATTTTTTATTTTAGAATGTTAATGGTGAGTTATTTTCAATAAATAGCTAAAGTTTTATGTTTTCAAGACGATATAGATACTAGTTGAAGGTATTTATATTTTAAGAAGTTTGGGCATAAAAAGGAGTGTGACATGAATGCAAGCGTAGCAATGAAACAGTATCAGTCTGTTGGAGTACATAGTGGTGTAATGGATGCTTCACCACATCGATTAATTCAAATGTTAATGGAAGGTGTGTTGCAAAGAATTGCACAAGCAAAAGGAAATGTTAAGCGTAAAGAAATTGCAGATAAAGCGATTAATATTACTAAGGCGATTAATATTGTTGCTGGCCTACGTTCAAGTTTAGATGCTGAGCAAGGTGGCGAAATTGCAGCTAATCTTGATAGTCTTTACGATTATATGTTACATCGTTTAATGCTAGCGAATGCAAGAAGTGATGAGGAAATTTTAGATGAAGTTTCTACTTTAATGATCTCAATTAAGTTGAGTTGGGATAGTATTGCGGATCAAGTGGCTCAATAGTGGCTGAGCGTGAATTGAAAATTGAAAGTTTAATTCAACTAACGCAATCGATGGTAGATAAGGCTGAGTTGGGTATTTGGGAAGATGTGATTGCATTAGAAAATGAGCGATCAGAGTTAATGAATGCCTATTTTTCTCAAGAAAAAAAATATTTCGATGATGTGGCGGCTATTCGAGTAGGTATAGAGGCTATTCAGTTGATGGATGAGCAATTAATGCTGCTAGGGCGGTTGCAAAAAAAAGAATTATCTCAGGCTTTGCAGGAGCTTGGGCAAGGAAAGAAAGCGGTAAACGCTTATTCACACTAAATTAATTTACGCTGGGCTAGTTTTTGCTGTAAATTGATTTTCACTTATTTATAGTTATGTTTCCTCATGGCTATAATCGCTACCAAATTAGAATTAAAAATAATGATAAGAGTCTATTTTTTACTTGTTGTTGTGGGTATTATTTGGTGGCTTAAAGTTTTTTTCAGTAAAAGTTCCAGTCAGCGTCAGCTTTATTTTAAGCAAAGTTTTGCTGCCTTTATTGTGTTGATTGTTGCGTTACTTGCGCTAACAGGACGATTGCATTGGTTGCTTGCGGTGTCAGCAGGAGCAGTTGCTTTTGTGATGCGTTTTTTGCCGGTGCTTTTACGATATATTCCGCAAATACAAAAATTAATGCAGTTTTTTTATCACTCTCGCAACGCAGCGAATCAATCTAAATCATCGGCGCAAAAATCAACAAATTTAACCAAAGAGCAGGCATGTGATATTTTAGGCGTTTCATTAACGGCTACTAAGCAAGAAATTATTGATGCTCATCGCAAGCTTATTTTTAAAAACCACCCAGATCGAGGGGGTAGTGATTATCTTGCTGCGCAAATTAACCAAGCAAAAGAAACCTTACTGCAAAGATAAAATGGTAGCGACTCATTACCTTGTGAAAAATATAGTCATCCCCGAGTGTTACCCAGTCAAGCGTGGGCACAAGCTTTATCGGGATCTATTGTTGCAGCATGGATTCCTGCTAAGAACGTGCAGGAATGACGAGCTAGGGTGTTTCTGAGTGCTTGTGAGTAATGATGATTTACCTGAAATGCTTGTATTGCACTGTCTTCATCAATGGATATTTATTTAATTGATGGCTATGAGGGTGTTTTTATTACTTGTGTTAGTTTTTTTTGTATTAGGTTGCTCTAGTACGCCTGAAAGAAAAAGAGACTTAACAAAAGCTAAATATTATACCGTGCAGTCAGGTGATACCTTATATGCGATTGGCTTTAGAACAGGCTATGGCTATAAAAAGGTGGCGGCGTGGAATAGTATTCGATCACCTTATAAATTAAGTGTGGGAAAAAAACTGAGGTTATTTTCTACTTATAAAAAAAAGACAAAGTGGAAAAAAGCAACGAAGTGGAAAAAATCGACTAAAAAATCTAAACCTAAAAAAAAGTGGCAAAGCTCGAAGCTCAATAAATTGCATTGGCAATGGCCAGTAAAGGGTAAGCTTCTGCGTGGTTTTTATGCGACTGATAAAAAAGGCATTGATATAGCGGGTAAGGTAGGTAGGAAGATCAAGGCTGCTGAATCAGGGGTTGTTGTTTATAGTGGCAGTAGTTTAGTAGGCTATGGTCGGTTATTGATTATTAAGCATAATTATTTGTATTTGAGTGCTTATGGGCAGAATCGGCGCTTGTTGGTTAAAGAAGGGCAAAAAGTGAAGCGTGGTCAAGTCATTGCAGAAATGGGGGTGGGAGTTAATGCGAAACCTTTGTTGCATTTTGAGATTCGGCGTAATGGTGATCCTTTGAATCCTATAAAGTATTTGCCGCGTTGAATAGGATGTTTTGGCATCCTTCATATAAAACTTAAAGTAGTTTACACTTCCTATCGTCATCCCCGCATGCTTTTAGCGGGGATCCATCATGCACATAGATTCCCGATAAAAGACTTCGGGAATGACGCTGCTAATGAAATGAAAGTGTAAGCTGTGTAGTGAAGGATGCCGATGTTTTAGTGTTATCCTTGGGATAATGAAATTTATTAGGTGGTTCTTATGACTGTTGTTACATTTGATACTCTGAATTTTGCGCGAAAGTTGGAGAAAAATGGTTTTTCAGCTGAGCAAGCTGCTATTTTGGTGGAATTGCAGCGTGAATCTATATCTGAAGCAATGGAGTCTCAGCTTGCTACAAAAGCGGATGTGTCGCTTTTAGATAAGGAATTGGCGATTGTAAAGTGGGTGAGTTTTGCTACTTTTGCAATTGTTGCAGTGCCTTTTGTTCGTGCTTTATTTGTTGTTTGATACTATATGGTTTTATAAGTAACTGATGTTACGTAGTCTTACTTAAATTATCATTAAGTTAGGCATACCGAGTGGGGCACATTTCACCGATGCTAAAAACAAAGTAACCGTAGCCATCGTAGCCCGTATGGAGGCACGGAATACGGGATAAATAGTGCGTCGAATCCCCGTATTGCGCAAGCTTCATACGGGCTACTTGATGTTAACTATATATAATCAAGATTGAAAAAATAGGGGCTCTGTGTAACATCAGTAAGTAATTTATCTTCTCACTGAGCGTGCGGTTACAAAATAGAAACACCAAACGCCTTTAATAAGCTAATTAACTTAATTAACGGAAGCCCGATGAGTGAATTAGGGTCATCGCCTTCGATGCGATTAAATAATGCAATGCCTAGGCCTTCAGATTTAAATCCCCCTGCACAATCATAAGGCTTTTCTAACTCAACATAATGCATAATTTCTAATTCGCTAAGTGTTTTAAAATGTACGGTACTACAGTCAATATCAGTTTTAAATGATTGTGTGGCGCTATTTAAAACGCAAAGGCTGGTATAAAACGTGATGGACTTTCCGGATGATTGCTGTAATTGTAGAATCGTATTTTCTTTATTGCTCGGTTTGCATAATTGCTTGCCATTAAGCATAGCAACTTGATCTGAAGCGATAATGATATGTTGTGGGTATTGTTTAGCGAGAGCGGTTGCTTTTTGATGGGCTAAACGTAAAGCAAGTTCTGGCGCTGTTTCATTGCCATGAATATTTTCGTTAATATCCGGTGATGCGCAAGTAAAGTCTAAGCCTAATTTTTCTAAAAGCTGTTTACGATAGGGGGAGCTTGAGGCTAGGATTAGCTGTTGAGTTTGCATAAGAGAATGATTGACAAAAAGGTATGAAAAAGGCTATTATTGCACAGATATGTTAGATCAATTACCCGAACTTATAGACCCTGTTGTTTTTGCCGAGCGTACAAGTCACCTTGTAGGTAGTGTTAAGTTTCAACGGATGGATCGCTTGTCTGAATTCCTCTTCGATAAAGAAGGGGGGCTGCAAGTCGATTTGCATTTTTATAAAGAAGGTAAAGTTCCTACGATTGAAGGGCATATTGAAGGACATTTAAGCTTAATTTGCCAAACTTGTTTACAAGCACTCCCTTGGGATGTGCGTAAGGAAGTTAAAATAGGCATGGTACAAACTATAGAACAAGCTGACCGATTAGAGGACGGCTTGGAACCAATGGTTATTACTGAAGGTAAAATGTCGTTTCCTAGTATGATCGAGGATGAAGTGATTATTGCTCTTCCTGATTATCCTAGGCATGCAGAAAACTGTATGCAATATACAAATGTAGAGTTTGTAGAGCCTGAAAAAACTGGGAATGAGCCTGATAATCCCTTTTCTGTTTTAGCTAAACTTAAAAATACTGGAGCCCAATAATGGCAGTTCAAAAAAGTAAAGTAACACGTTCAACACGTGGTCAACGTCGTTCACACGATTCATTAACACCTAAGACTTTGTCTCAAGATCCTACAACAGGTGAGACTCATTTACGTCATCATATGACGCCAGATGGTTATTTTAAAGGTCGTCAAATTGTTGCATCTGACGAAGATTAAATAATGATTTACACAGTCTTGATTGTGTAATGGGTTGTTTGAAAAGCCGGGCTATATGTCCGGCTTTTTTATAAGATTTTTTTGGTATCCTTCATATAATACCTAAAGTGGTTCACGCTTTCTATCGTCATTCCTGTATGTTTTTAGCAGGAATCCATCATGCACGTAGATTCCCGATAAAAGACTTCGGGAATGATGCTGTTAATGAAATGAAAGTGTGAATTGTGCAGTGAAGGATGTCGATTTTTTGGAGTTTTAAGTCACGTGAGTTTAATTATTTCAATTGATGCTATGGGCGGAGACTATGGTGTTGATACAACGGTTCCAGCTTCACTAGACTGTTTGCGTCAGAATCCTGAATTGCGGCTAATTTTAGTTGGTGATGAAGTGGTTTTAAAGCCATTACTTGAAACGGCTTTAACTGAGTTTAAAGGCCGCCTATCTATTCAGCATGCATCAGAGCAAGTTGAAATGCACGAGTCTCCTGCAAAAGCATTGCGACTTAAAAAAGATTCATCCATGCGCGTGGCAATTAACTTGGTGCGTGATGGTAAGGCGGATGCTTGTGTCAGTGCGGGTAATACCGGCGCGTTGATGGCAACGGCTAAGTTTGTTCTAAAAATGATTCCTGGAATCGATCGTCCGGCGATTATGTCATCAATGCCTTCTATTTTCGGGCATACACATGTGCTGGATTTAGGCGCAAATGTAGATAGTTCTGCTGAGATTTTATTGCAATTTGCGATTATGGGAACTGAGGTTGTTAAAGCCTTGGAAGATATTGCTGAGCCCAAAGTCGGTTTATTAAATATTGGCGAAGAAGAGAGTAAAGGTAATGAACAAGTTAAAGCTGCTGCAAAATTATTAGAAGCGTCTGATTTAAATTATATAGGTTATGTGGAAGGGAATTCACTTAACGCAGGTGATAAAAAAGTTGATTTAATTGTTTGTGATGGTTTTGTAGGGAATATTGCACTGAAATCGATTGAAGGTGCTGCAAAAATGATTACGACAGTGATGAAAGAGGGGTTTGGTAAAAATATTTTTACTAAATGTGCTGCGCTGATTTCATATCCTATTTTAAAGGCGATTAAAAATCGTATCGATCCACGCTTACATAATGGTGCTAGTTTTTTAGGTGTTAAAGGCTTAGTGATTAAAAGTCATGGTGGTGCAGATGCACTAGCGTTTAAAACAGCAATTCATGTAGCAGAAGTGGAAGTAGATAAAAAAGTCATCCAAAAAATTAGTGAGCATGTGGAATTCACGCTTAAGCAGAGGGAAAACGTATGACACAGTATGCAAAAGTAATTGGAACAGGTGGGTATTTACCTGAAGATATAAGAACAAATGCGCATATATCTGAGATGGTAGATACTTCTGATAGTTGGATCTTTGAGCGTACAGGTATTAAAAATCGTCGCATTGCTGCAAAACATGAAACGACATCAAGTATGGCAGAAATCGCGGCAAGACAAGCGATTGAAATGGCAGGTATCGCAGCGGATGAAATTGATTTAATTATTGTTGCGACAGGGACGCCAGAAAACGTCTATCCGGGAACAGGCTGTGTTTTACAGCATCGATTAGGCATTAAAAAAGGCGTGGCGTTTGATATACAGGCGGCGTGTTCAGGCTCTATTTTTGGGTTGGATATTGCGAATAATTACATAAAATCAGGTGCTGCAAAAACCGTGCTAGTTGTTGGTAGTGAGATTAATTCACGTATTACTGATTGGACTGATCGTGGTACCTGCATCTTATTTGGTGATGGCGCAGGTGCTATTTTATTACAAGCATCTGATGAGGCCGGTGTGCTATCAACGCATATACATTCAGATGGGCAATATGAAGATTTATTGAACTGCCCTAATCCACAAGCTATGGATGAAGCGGGTGCGCCAGGTTATATCTCAATGAAAGGCAATGAGGTATTTAAGGTTGCTGTAAATACTCTAGGGCGCATTGTTGATGAAACTTTAGCCGCTAATAATATGCAGAAATCAGATATTGATTGGTTAGTGCCGCATCAAGCAAATATTCGTATTATTGCGGCGACTGCGAAAAAATTAAAAATGTCGATGGATCATGTGGTTGTAACTGTTGAAGAGCAAGGGAATACATCGTCTGCATCGGTTTTATTAGCCTTTAATGAAGCGGTTAGAGATGGGCGTATTCAGCGTGGCCAAACGGTTTTATTAGAAGCATTTGGTGCAGGTTTTACATGGGGTTCTGCCCTTATTAGATATTAGTAGAAGGTTTTTATGACTGAACAAAATAAACAGCTTGCGTTTGTCTTTCCAGGGCAAGGCTCGCAATCAGTGGGTATGTTGGCAGAATTGTCCAGTAGTTACCCTGAAGTGCAAGCAACCTTTGCAGAAGCTTCAAAAGTTTTAGGATTTGATTTATGGCAAATGGTCAGTGAAGGGCCTGCTGAAGATTTGAATCAAACTCATAACACACAACCTGCGATGTTAGCCGCAGGTGTGGCGCTTTGGCGGATTTGGAGTGCGAAATCAGAAGTGAAACCTGCATTTATGGCGGGACATAGCTTAGGTGAATATACCGCGTTAGTTTGCTCGGGTGTTTTGGCTTTTGATGATGCGATTGCGCTCGTTGCAGAGCGTGGCAAGTTAATGCAAGAAGCCGTTCCTGCAGGCGTGGGTGCGATGGCGGCTATTTTAGGTTTAGCTGATGAGCAAGTGGTTCAAGTGTGTGCTGATGCAGCGCAAACTGAAGTCTGTTCTGCGGTGAATTTTAATTCAACAGGACAAGTGGTTATTGCTGGGCATAACGATGCCGTTGAAAGAGCAATGGTTGCTGCAAAAGAAGCCGGTGCCAAGCGTGCAATTAAATTACCTGTCAGTGTTCCTTCGCATTGCGCGTTAATGGAAGGTGCGGCAGAAAAGTTAGCAGAAAAAATGCAAAGCATTACGTTTTCTGAGCCAAATGTTGTGTTATTACATAATGTTGATGTGGCATCGCATACGCAAGCGGATGAAATTCGCCAAGTCGTAAAACAACAACTTTTTCAGCCAGTACGCTGGGTGGATACCATTAATGCTTTAGTTGATCAGGGTGCGACAACGATTGTAGAAATGGGGCCGGGGAAAATTTTGATGGGCTTAAATAAGCGTATTGTGAAATCAGCCGAGCATTTTACAGTTAATAACCCAGATACTTTAAATACATTATTGGAGCATTATTCAAATGACTAAAAAAGTAGCCTTAGTAACAGGTGCAAGTCGCGGTATAGGTCGTGCGATTGCAGAGAAATTAGTAGAAGACGGTTTTTTTGTTGTAGGAACGGCTACTTCAGATAAAGGTGGCGAAGCAATTTCAGCTTATTTGGCAGATGGTGGAAAAGGCATGAAGTTAAATGTCGCAGATGCTGATTCTATTGCTGAGGTATTGAAAGCAATTACTGATGAATATGGCGTGCCAGCTGTTTTAGTTAATAACGCAGGTATTACGCGTGATAACTTATTGATGCGCATGAAAGATGACGAATGGGATGATATTATTAATACCAATCTAACGTCTATTTTTAGAATGAGCAAAGCGGTTTTGCGTGGCATGATGAAAGCAAGATCAGGACGTATTATTAATATTGCTTCTGTGGTTGGTTCTACAGGTAATGCAGGGCAAGCGAATTATGCAGCGGCTAAAGCAGGCATGATAGGTTTTACTAAATCGATGGCGAAAGAAGTGGGTTCGCGCGGCATTACTGTTAATTCAGTTGCACCAGGTTTTATTGATACTGATATGACCAGTGAACTTTCAGACGATATAAAAACAGCTTTATTAGCAGGTATTCCTTTAGCGCGTTTAGGTGATGCTAAAGAGATTGCACATGCGGTGGCGTTTTTAGCTTCGGATGGAGCATCTTATATTACAGGCGAAACATTGCATGTGAATGGTGGGATGTTTATGGCTTAAATTTATGTTATTTGCATAAATTTAAAGTATAATTGCTGCGGTTATAGGATTTTGCCTATATACCGTATAAATTTAATAATAAAAATAGAGATGTTGTATTCATTGAAAACCGCATCTATCTAAAGGAAATATAATATGAGTAACATTGAAGAGCGCGTAAAGAAAATTGTTGCTGAGCAACTAGGTGTTAAAGAAGATATCGCTAACGATGCATCATTTATTGATGATTTAGGTGCTGATTCATTAGATACAGTTGAACTAGTAATGGCTTTAGAAGAAGAGTTCGAATGTGAAATTCCTGATGATGAAGCTGAAAAAATCACAACAGTTCAGCAAGCAGTAGATTACGTAAACTCTAACGGCTAATTTCTTTAGCTCGTTACTGATTAATGGGTAATATTCTATTACCCATTGATACCCTTTCTTTTTAAATTCATTTAGGACCATTCAATTGAGTAAACGTCGCGTTGTTATTACGGGTTTAGGCGCAGTTACGCCTCTTGCTAACACTGTTTCAGAAACTTGGGACGGCATTATTAATGGCAGAAGTGGTATTAGCCAAATTGATTCTTTTGATATCTCAGGTCACGCAACTACCTTTGGTGGTGTGATTAGAAATTTTGATATTAGTGAGTATATTCCGGCTAAAGATGCAAAGCGTATGGATGGTTTTATTCATTATGGTATTGCAGCGGGCTGTCAGGCGATTGAAGATTCTGGATTAGAAGTCACTGATGAAAATGCAGAAAGAATTGGGGTTGCTATTGGTTCGGGTATTGGTGGAATTACAGGCATTGAAGAATGTCGCATGACCTTTGAAAAAAGTGGTGCACGACGTATTTCGCCTTTCTTTGTACCAGGCAATATTATTAATATGATTTCAGGTAACCTTTCCATTAAATATGGTTTAAAAGGGCCTAACTTCGCCATAGTGACAGCTTGCTCAACCGGTACACATTGTATTGGTGATGCGATGCGTAAAATTCAATATGGTGATGCTGATGTGATGGTTGCAGGTGGTGCAGAGCGCTGTACAAGTTCTCCTACTGCAATGGGTGGTTTTGCTTCTGCAAAAGCCTTATCACGCAGAAATGATGATCCACAAGCGGCAAGTCGCCCTTGGGATAAAGACCGTGATGGTTTTGTACTTAGTGATGGTGCGGGTGTTGTCGTACTTGAAGAGTTAGAGCATGCAAAAGCACGTGGCGCAAAAATTTATGCTGAAGTGATTGGTTATGGTATGAGCGGTGACGCTTACCATATGACTACGCCTTCAGTCGGTGGTGAAGGGGCTGCACGTTGTATGAAAAATGCAATGAAAGATGCCGGTGTTAATGCAACAGCGATTGATTATATTAATGCACATGGTACCTCTACGCCAGCAGGTGATCTGGGTGAAACGCAGGCAATGAAAGCAGCTTTAGGTGATCATGCTTATAAAACGGCCGTCAGTTCAACTAAATCAATGATTGGTCATTTATTAGGTGCTGCGGGTGGTATTGAAGCCGTATTAAGTGCATTAACTATTAAAAATCAAATTGCACCACCTACCATTAATTTAGAAAATCAAGATCCAGAATGTGATTTAGATTATGTGGCTAATACAGCGCGTGAAATGAAGATTGATACCGCTATTTCTAATTCATTTGGTTTTGGTGGAACAAATGGAACCTTAGTTTTTAAGAAATACGCAGAATAAACTAAACAAGGTGGTAGTTAGTGATACTTATCAATGGTAAGCCCGCTACCACTATTCAAGCAACTGATCGCGGATTACATTATGGCGATGGCTTGTTTGAAACGATCGAAGTTATCCAGGCACAGCCTGTTTTCTTAACTCAGCATTTAGCGAGGTTAGAAGCAGGCTGTTCTGTTTTAAAAATCCCTTTCCCCGATAAGGCACTTCTATTGAATGAAGTGACTCAGCTTTGTCAGAATATTTCTCATGGCGTTATAAAAATAATACTGACACGCGGTGTTGGTGGACGAGGTTATCGCCAGCCAGACATTATTAATACAACACGCTATATCGCTTTACACCCGTATCCTGACTATCCCGAGAGTTATAAGACGAAAGGGATTAGTACGCGATTTTGTGAGACACGCTTAGGCATAAATCCTCTCTTGGCGGGCTTAAAACATAATAACCGCCTAGAACAAGTGTTAGCTCGTGCGGAATGGCAAGATGAAGTACAAGAAGGCCTCATGATGAACTTGCATGATGAAGTGATTGAAGGAACGATGACTAATTTATTTGTGGTGAAAAATCAGCAACTAATGACGGCTAAAATTTCCCAGTCAGGGGTGAATGGTATTATGCGCCAAATAATCATTGAGCAATCTAAAAGCTTGCCAAACGTAGTTAAAGAAATGACTTTAAGTATCGATGATGTACTGTGCGCGGATGAGCTATTTGTCACTAATTCAGTGATTGGCGTCTGGCCTATTACACGATTAGAAGATAAAAGCTATGTGATAGGCGATGTAACACAGCAAGTCATATCTCTTTTAAGCACAGCCAAAGCAGAAGATATTAAATAATGTTAAAGAAAATTAGCTTAGTGTGCATATTGCTTTGTACGATGCTCTTTAGCTGGGCATGGTTAGATTATGCAGACTTTATTGAAGCCCCCTTAGTTACTGAAACAAGTATTAGTTTAGACATAGAAAAAGGCAGCTCCTTTAATAAAATACTCTCAAAACTAAAACAGCAAGATATCATTTTTAATAAGCTGTGGTTCAAGTTATTAGCTTACGATGCTGGGTTAACTCAACAATTGAAAGCGGGTGAATATGACTTGCCCGTTGGTCTAACGCCAAATGATTTTTTGCTGCTGTTGAGTAAAGGAAAAGTTAAGCAATATAGTATTACTTTTCCTGAAGGGATCAGTTTTAAAGAAATGCGCGATGTTTTGCAGCAACATGATGCTATTCAACAAAGTATTGCACAGCTGAGTGATAAGGAGGTGTTACAGAAAATAGACTCTGAAGCACAGCACCCAGAAGGCTTATTTTTTCCTGATACTTACCAGTTTATAAAGCATACTGCAGATATAGCAATTTTAGCGCGGGCCTATAAAAAAATGCAGAGCGTGCTTAAAGAGCAATGGCAGAATAAAGCTGATGAAATACATTTAAAAAGTGCCTATGAAGCATTGATCTTGGCATCGATTGTTGAGAAAGAAACCGCAGTTGCATCTGAACGCCCTATTATTGCAGGTGTTTTTACGCGCCGCTTAAAAATTGGCATGCGTTTGCAAACAGACCCTACGGTTATTTATGGCATGGGTGAAAATTATCATGGCAATATACGGCGTAAAGATTTGCAAACACTAACGGCTTATAATACCTATAAAATTAATGGATTACCGCCAACACCGATTGCGATGCCTGGCAAAGAAGCGATTCATGCTGCTTTACACCCCGCTGAGGGTAATAGTCTTTATTTTGTAGCGAATGGTGATGGCAGTCATATTTTTTCTGCTACGCTACGTCAGCATAATAATGCGGTTAATAACTACCAAAGGAAACGTCGATAATGTTAGGCAAGTTTATTACATTGGAAGGTGGCGAAGGCTGTGGTAAAACCACCAATATAAAGTTTATCGAACAATTTCTAGTGGCTCAAGGCATTTCGGTAGTTATCACTAGAGAACCGGGTGGAACTGCCTTAGCTGAAAATATTCGTCAATTATTATTGGATAAGCAGCAAGAAGCGATAGCTGAAGAAACTGAATTATTGATGATGTTCGCAGCAAGAGCGCAACATATTAAGCATGTTATTCGCCCTGCCTTAGCGCAAGGGAAGTGGGTTTTATGTGACCGTTTTACCGATAGCAGTTACGCGTATCAAGGTGGCGGTCGTAATATGGATAATAAAGCGATTGCATGGCTGGAAGACTTTTCGCAACAGCAGATACGCCCTGATTTAACATTATTATTAGATGTGCCTGTAGAAATAGGGATGTCCAGAGCGAAGCAGCGTGGCGCTTTAGATCGTTTTGAGCTTGAAAAAATGGAGTTTTTTAATAAGGTACGGGATTGCTTTTTAGAGATTGCAGCACAGCAAGGCGAGCGCGTTAAGCTGATCGATGCGACTCAAGATTTAGCACAAGTACAAAGCAATATCACCGACATATTGCAGATATTTATTAATGAATAACGCGATTTATCCATGGCATACAAATGATTGGGTGCATTTAGCTGCTTATATTGAGCAAGAACGCGTCCCTCAAGCCTTATTAATGACCGGCGCTGAAGGCTTAGGCAAGCGTGCCTTAGCTTTACGTTATGCGCAGGCATTAGTTTGTACCGATAAGCTGAGTGTCGAAGCCTGTGGTCAGTGTGACAGTTGCCAATTGTTTTTAGCAAAGACACACCCTGATTTTATGTGTTTACAGCCAGCAGAAGAGGGCAAGGGAATACGTATAGATGATGTTCGTAGTCTCATTAATAAGCTCAACTTAAAACCGCAATATTCAACTTACCGTGTGGTGCTAATTCAGCCTGCGGATAAAATGAACATAAGTTCAGCGAATGCTTTTTTAAAGTGCTTGGAAGAACCGCCAGAAAGAACGGTGTTTTTATTATTAACCGAAGTTATGCAGGCCTTACCGGCGACTATTATTAGTCGTTGCCAGAAAATGGCATTAACTATACCTGATAGCAGTACCGTGTTAACGTGGCTAAAAGAACAAGGTGTGGTTAATCAAACGGAGTTGGTTTTAGATTTAGCCAATGGTTCGCCTTTACAGGCTGTCGAGTATGCACAAGATAATGTTGTGGAATTACGCAGTCGTTGTTTTGCTGAATGGAATCAGGTAGGCTTGAATAATGCTTGTCCAGTCAGTTTGGCTGAAACATGGCAAAAACTTCCTTTAGTCGAGTTGTTACGCTGGCTTAGCTTGTGGACTGAAGACTTAGTGAAATGTTGTTTCTCCGTGGATTCAGCTTTGCTGTTTAATAAGGATTTAGCTGAGCCTCTACAAGTATTGGCAAAAAAAGCAAACAAGAATCGATTATTTAAGTTTTATGATTTATTATTGAAAGATAGTTATAGAATCACTACGCAACTCAACAAGCAACTGCTTATTGAAGAGCTTTTAATTACGTGGGCGCAAGTAGTCAGAGGTAGGTAGATATGGCAGCAGCAAGACAAGGAATCTTATCCTTAGCAATTAAAGAAAAAAATGGCTTATATGCGGCGTATATGCCTTTTGTAGAGCATGGTGGTTTGTTTATTCCTACGCCTCGTCCTTATAAAATGGGTGAAGAGGTTTTTGTTTTATTGCAATTAATGGATGAATCGGAAAAATTACCTATTGCTGCTAAAGTGATTTGGATTACACCCGAAGGTGCTGAAGGATATAGGACTTCAGGAGTCGGCGTGCAATTTAGTGATCAAGATGGCGGTCAGGCGAAAAATAAAATTGAGACTTACTTGGCAGGGGCATTGGAGAGTGACCGCTCTACGCACACCATGTAGAAAATAGCTAAACAGATGATAATAAAAAATCCGTTATTTTGTTAAACAAAATAACGGATTTTTTGCTTTAAGCGATTAACTTTAAGATTAATAAACTTAGAGTTATGTATCCTCATCGCATTTGAATAAGCCATTTTTTTCGACCGTCATCCCCATATGCTTTTAATGGGGATCTACTTAGAACACTAGACTCCCGCTAAAAGCATGCGGGAGTGACGATAAGTGGCTTAGAGAATGATTTTTACAAGGTTACTAGAAAGTAACAATTACATCCATAGCAATAGCAATTTGATCATGGTCAGCACCACTATTGAATACATCTTGATCAGCCCAGTCATAACGAATTTCTGGACGAACTTTAAGCCATGAAACTGGCGAGTAGTTTAAGCCAACAGATGCGGCTAAATAGTTTGCACCCATATTACTAACTCGTGCGTTATCTACGTCGTTAAACCATTCTGCACGCACACCAATCGCTAGTTCATCATTGATATCATAAGTTACATATTGATTGATACCAAACCAACGGTCTTGACTCCCCGTCATGCTTTCAGATGTACCAAAATCATGTTGGATTAAATAATGGAGCTTATCGCCAAAGTCATGGGTTGCAACGATGCTATACATAGTTGTATTGCCAGTCGTAGGACTTTGTCCGCCGCTCGTCAATTGCACGGTAACAGATGACGCTTGATCGTCACTAGTCCAGCTTCCGCCCCCTAGAAAGTTCCATGCATCCGGGTTACCCGTCATATTATCCCAGCCCATGACTGCCCCACCATTAATAGAAAAATTATCATTGATGTCGTAGCTGAATAATCCACCTGTATGCGTAAAGGGTTCTGCATAAAGCATGGTGTAGGCGTGAGAATAGAAGAAGTTATCGGGAGAGGTCACAACCTCATTACCAATAGTAGTGTAGAAATGTCCTAATTTTGCCGTAATGCCGTTACCGATAGGGGCAAAAACTTCAACATATAACTGTGGCATGGCAATATCGTATTCTCCAGTATTGCTCCAATTATCGTCCCAACCTGTGGCTTGAGTATTATTTGCATCTCTACCGTACATAAAGTCCATACGGCCCCCGATATCCCAGCTATCACCCTCTGTATTGACGCCACGTTCAATATAAAAATTTAATTGATCTAGGTCAAAGCTATTAACTTTGTCATTAAAAAGAACGGGAGCATTAGTTTTGCCGTTTGAATTTCCTGTTACACCGGCTGACGCCCACATGCCAACTTCAATGCCTGCCTTTTTCATAATAGAAGTTTCGTTGACATCGAAATCAGTTAGCGATTGCACCATGCCGCCTTCAGCTGAAGCTTGAAGGCTTGTAGCCATAAGTATGCTACTGATTAAAGTGCGTTTGAACAGTTGTTGGGTATTCATAATATAGCCTTATATAGGATAGATTGAAAATTATCACACAGACGGGTTAACGAAGTGTGTCTGAAGATAGTAAAGCAAGGTATAAGCCATTATTAAAAAAGATAATATAAAACAGGTACTTGATATTTTTATTGTGGCATTTATATTGGATTATTTTATGTTTAAGGGATTATTTGCATTGATATGGTGCGGAAATGAATAATTTGTGGGTTTGGCGTGCCAATTAAAAGTGATGATGTTAATTGAGTGCCTGTTGAGCTGCAGATTTGGAGTTGAGGGTATTTAGCGAATTTCCAAGCTACACTTATATATCAAGTCTAATGTCATGAAATTGTAATAATTAAATGGTAACGGTTAAAAAGAGATATAAGTTAAAGCATAGGATGGAGATAGATATAAAGTGAACGACAACTCATAAAATATCGCACTCTTATGGTGCATTTACTTAATATTTCTTGCTATTTTAGTGCGGAATAAATGTATTAATTATTTTTTATTGTTTAAAAACAGTTGCTTGCCTAGTTGGCATGACCTGTGCAATAGGTTTATTGAGTTTTAATGAATTTAAACAGTAATGGAGTATTTTATGAAGTTAATCACAGCAATTATAAAGCCCTTTAAATTAGATGATGTGCGCGAAGCTTTATCTGATATTGGAATAGCGGGTATTACGGTAACTGAAGTGAAAGGTTTTGGGCGACAAAAAGGTCATACAGAGCTTTATCGCGGTGCTGAGTATGTTGTCGATTTTTTACCTAAAGCAAAAATTGAAGCCGCTGTTGCTGATGACGTCGTAGATCAAGCATTAGAAGCCATTACTAAAGCAGCGAATACCGACAAAATTGGAGATGGTAAGATTTTTGTTACGCATCTAGAGCAAGTCATCCGTATTCGTACTGGTGAAACAGGTAACGAAGCCATTTAATTTATATAAGGGGATAGAACAGTGGAACAATTAACAGAATTAAGTTATGCACTAGATACATTTTATTTTTTAATTTGTGGTGCATTCGTTATGTGGATGGCGGCTGGCTTCTCTATGCTAGAAGCTGGATTAGTAAGAGCTAAAAATACCACCGAGATTTTAACTAAGAACGTTGCGCTCTTTGCAATATCCTGCACTATGTATATGTTATGTGGTTATAACATTATGTATCCTGCAGAAGCAGTGAACAGTATTTGGCCAGGCATTAGCTTTTTAATCGAAGGTGATCATAGTGTTGCTGATGTATTAGCTAGCAAAGGGGATACGTACTATTCTAAAATGGCTGACTTTTTCTTCCAAGTTGTATTTGTTGCAACAGCGATGTCAATCGTATCGGGAGCAGTTGCAGAGCGTATGAAGTTATGGGCATTCTTGGTCTTTTCAGTGGTAATGACAGGCTTTATTTATCCTGTACAAGGTTACTGGAAATGGGGTGCAGGATTTTTAGATCAACTAGGATTTCTTGATTTTGCAGGGTCTGGTGTTGTGCATCTTTGTGGTGCTACTGCCGCATTAGCAGGTGTTTTATTACTAGGTGCTCGTAAAGGTAAATTTGGGCCGAATGGTGCAATTTACCCTATTCCTGGATGTAACATGCCTTTAGCAACATTAGGAATGTTTATTTTATGGATGGGTTGGTTTGGTTTTAATGGTGGATCACAACTAGCGATTCATGGAATAGAAAATGCAAATGCAGTCGCATTGATTTTTGTTAATACCAATGCAGCAGCAGCAGCAGGTGTGATTTCTGCTCTATTAACTGCGCATTTATTGTTTGGTAAAGCTGATTTATCAATGGCTTTAAATGGTGCGTTAGCTGGGTTAGTGGCGATTACTGCCGAGCCTTTAACCCCCACACCTTTATTAGCAGCTATCATTGGCGCGATTGCGGGTGTCATCGTTGTTTTCTCTATTATCGGATTAGATAAGTTAAAAATTGATGATCCCGTTGGTGCGATTTCTGTGCATGGTGTTGTCGGTATTTGGGGATTATTAGCGGTTTGTTTATCAAATGATGACTCTACGCTTACCGCTCAATTAATCGGTATTGTGACTATTTTTGGCTTTGTTTTTGTAGCGAGTTCTGCTACATGGATGGTTATTAAGGTGGTTATGGGTATTCGAGTAACTGAAGAAGAAGAATATCAAGGGGTCGATTATTCTGAATGTGGAATGGAAGCTTATCCAGAATTTACTAATTCAGGTTCAGGTAAGTAATATTTCTGATTGAAGTCATAAAAATCAAGGCGTTGCTAATTTATTAGCAGCGCCTTTTTTTTGCCTATCAATAATCAAATCACTGTTTTTAATGAATTAGAGAGAAAATCAGGGTACCCACAGTAAACTCAGTGTATTATGGCAATCTGAATAATAAAATAACTCTTTAACTTTTAAGTGCCGTTTGGCATTAATTATTTATACCTAATATACTTTCTTCATGACTGATTCAGATACGCAACGTACGATTTCAAGCATAGAACAAGCCGCTAAAAATATATTAAAAGATGCAACTGATAACTTAGAAGTTATCCCTGCGGTTGCTCTTAAAATATTACGTTTAACTAGTGATGATAAAGTCACTAAAGTATCTGATTTATCAAAGCTGATAGAAACAGAGCCGACCTTAGCCGCCAAAATACTGGGGAATGTTAATTCTGCAGCCTTTTCACTACCTGAAGAAGTAACGTCCTTACATCGCGCTGTTAATATGCTGGGTTTTTCAGTCGTGCGACAAACCGCGTTAGATCAATTGTTTTATAATAAATTGATTAAACATAAGGCGAACCAGCAATTTGATCAATTATTTTTCTGGCAACACTGTTTATTTGTCGCTTCTTTAGGGCGTGCGATAGCGGTTGCATTAAAACATGATGATCCGGATTTAATCTATAGTGCAGGTTTAATGCATGATATCGGTAAAGTTGTATTGGAATCGCATGGTAAAGTCAGTTATAGCGATTTTTTATTAGCTAGCCAAAACGATGAACAAATCACCCCTAAAAGTGAGCATGATTTTTTTGGTTTAACGCATGCAGAAATAGGTTATGTCTTTTGCGAGCAATGGGAAATTCCAGAACGTATAAGGTCGGTTATTTATTGTCACCATGATTTCCCTAGTGAAAATAGCGAATTTTATGCGCATAAAGAAGATATATCGATTGTCAGTATCGCTAACTATATAGCTTGGATGCATGGTATTGGTTCTATATCGGTCAATAGTACACCTGAGTTAGCGCCTGAAGCATTACAGCATATCGATTTTGAAAAATTAAATATAGAAGCACTGTTAGCCCTAGTTGATAAAGAAATGCAACAAACCGCTGGGTTCTATGGCATAAAATTCCCTAGTCTAATTGAGTTGCGTGCTACTTTGGTACAAACTACCTTGTTTTTAAATAGGCAAAGTAATTCACAGGAAACACTAGACAGTATTCCGAGTAGTTTATCTTTAAGTAGCCTGACTACGCCGCATAAAAGTTTGTTATCGGAGGAAATTATTCCTTGGACATTGGCAGCGATACAAAAAGATTTTAAATTTGAGCGTTTAATTATGCTGAATATAGATTTGAAGCATCGCCGCTTAATGACAACGCATGCACTACCCAAATCATTTGATAATGCCGCTTTAGAGCATTTTAATATTAAGGTGGAAAGCTTAAATCGTACTATTCTACAAAGTTTACGTGAACGTAAACCTTTAATTATTAATCATGATGCGGAAGAATCGGATTCTATTTTGCAGCAATTTCAGGTTGATGAATTTTTATTGATGCCAATATTAAGTGAAAACCGCTTGATTGCATTATTTTACGCAGATAATTTTAGTACTAAAAAAACCATAAAAAGCGAAAGTATTAAGCAGATTTCCCCCATTATTCATGAGCTGGGTATCGCTTTAACTAATGCAAAACGATTTGAGTTAGAAAGGAAAAGAGCTGAGCTTGATCCACTCACTGGCTTAATGAATAAGCGTATGGTATTAAATTTCTTAGATGAAGTTTTTCAATTAGCTGATGAAGACTTAAAGCAAGTTGCGATAGGTTTTATTGATATTGATCACTTTAAAAAGTTTAATGATACTTGTGGCCACCAAGCAGGGGATGATGCCCTGAAAATTGTTGCACAAATTATGCAAGCCTTAACTCGACCGCAAGATTTCATCGGTCGCTATGGAGGAGAGGAGTTTGTATTTATTTTACGTGATACGCACTTGGAAGGTTCGGCTGTTTATGCCGAACGTATTAGGCGGGAAATTGAACGCAAAGGAAAAATTTTAAGTCAGCGTTTTAATGGCCATGAACTGACGGTGAGTATTGGGGTTAGTTTTTATAAAGCTGAATACAAAAACTACGAAGCGATGACCGAAGCCGCAGATACGGCAATGTATAGCTCCAAACATAAAGGACGAAACCAAATATCGGTGGTGTAAAAGGGGTTGAATCTGGCAAATAATAAAAAGGCTTTAGCTAACTCTATCAGTTCAGTTAAAGCCTTTTTATTGTCTATTCTGACGTTTAAAACCGTAGCAGGGTTTCTAAGCGCAAGGTTTTATACTCCATCCATTTTAGTGGAAGAGATTATTTTGTAGTTAAACTTAGTTTAGTTGAGAGAGTATTAATCTCTGTATCAGTCGGGTCTATATCCATATCTAATAGAAATATACGATTAAGTTCGATGGTATTATCAACTAAGTACTTTGCAATACTTTGAGCGCGAGCTTTTGCTAACTTATGGAGTCGCAGAGGGTTAGGTGGAATAAGTTTAGATAACTTATCTTTAGCAATAACATAAAAATCACCTTGCAGTGGCTCTATTAATTTAGGTGTACCAAACAGTGAACGTTTGCCTAAATTGGGGAATTTCTGAATAAAGAGGGTTGCAAGCTGTTCATTGTATTCTTCGTCAGAAAGCTTAATATGCTCGGCTAAGACTTTTTTATCGCTACTCTTATTTAATTCAGCAGCTTTTAATTTAGTGAGCTGTAATCTTAAAGCTTCTGTTTGTAAAGGAGGCCAATCTTGCTTAGAAAATGCAGTCCCTTTGATTTCTAGTTTAAGCATCGGGCGACTAGAGAGCGCGATCACTAAGCTATCTAGCTTCGCGTGCTGCTTCGCATCTAGTTGATCCCCCCCTGCAGCAAAGCTAATTTGACTAATATCTTCATCAGTTCCCATCAGTGAGGCAATTGCGTTAAAAGGCGATGCAATGATTTTAGTGAGTACATTCACAAAGGCATCAAAAACGAGAGCGGATACGCTAAACTCAGGATTTTCTAAGTCGCCAGTAATAGGTACATCTAGTGTAATATTACCATCACTGTCCTCTAATAAAGCAATCGCTAAACCTAAGGGTAATGAAACAGCATCTGGGTTTTCAACTTTTTCACCCAACACTAATTTTTCGATTAAAAGATTATTGGAAGCGTTGAGTTTTTTATCTTTAATGTCATATTTCAAGCCGAGTGTCATATTGCCTTTTTCAATTTTACGCCCTGCAAATTCAGCCATATAAGGGGTTACTAAGGGTAAAGGCATACTGTCAAAATTGAGCTCAACATTTGAATTTCCCAAGCTCGGAGTGACTAAGCCTTTTATGGTAACGGGTGATAGGTGAGCGACTTTGCCATCTAGGTTAATATCAAATTCAGCATTCTTTTTTGATGAAATACCTTTTACAGACCCTTTAAGCTGAGTAATATGTGCAGAAAATGGCAGAATCAGAGAGAGATCCGAAAAGTCAGTGCTACTGTTAGCAATGATAACCTTGTTTACTTTATATTTTATTGGCTTTTCTGCTTTAGCTACTTTTTTCTGAGCCTTTGTATCTTTCGTTTCAGATTGAATGAGAATATCACTAACATTAATGCTTTTATCTTTACGGATTAAGACGCGCGAATACAGTTGGTCTAGCTTAATGGTATTAATACTGTAAGAATTAGCGGCCGTATCAGCATTGATACGATTAATATTTAAAGATCTCCATTTTAGAAAATCATGATTAGATTTTTTATCTCGGGTAACTAAACGATTAATATGGCTATCACCTTCAAATAACACTGCCATAGGTTTATTCGCAGCTTGTTGTACGGCGATATTCGCTTTAAGGTTAAACAGCCCTGAGACTATATTTAAACGCGCGAATTTATTAACATAAGGTTGAAATTCTTTCAGTGCAATGTCATTTATGGCTAAGTTGACCTTGCTAGATAATGGTTCAACGACCGCATGCCCATCAAGCTGTATTTTTCCAGATTTATTGAAGTTAAGCGCTAAATCAAAGGGTAGTTTGGCTTGTTTTTGATTGGAGAGCTGAGACGAATGTAAATTAATATTGGTTAAATTAATATGTGCTGCAGGTGAAACGCTTTTATCCGTAAAGTTAAGCGAATAATTATTGAAATTAACTTCCTCAACCAAAACATCCCAAGGTTTGCTAGCGCTACTCTTTTCAGGTTCTGTGCTCGCTTCTGTTGCAAGAGCAGCATTTTTAGGCGCGAATAAAGCTTGGTAATTAATGCTGCCATCGGCATTTAACCAGGCTCTGAAGTTAGCATTATTGGAAGCCAGTTGCTGAACTTTAACAGTTTGTTTTAATAGATCTAATGAGAGTCCTGATAATTTAAAATCACCGATATTAATTACGGCGTCTTGATTAATATCTTTGGCTATTTTTAGACCTGTAACGCCTATAGCGGTATTGTTAAGTAATAGTTGGGTTGTATCATTATTATGACTGAAGTGATAATCCGCTTTAAAATTTTCTTGCCCTTCTAATATGGCGAAATTAACACTGTCTGCTAATAACAGTTTCCATACTTTATTTAACTTAATGTGATTGAGCTCTATGTGACCTTCAGATTCAAGCGGTTTTAGTTTGACTTTACCTTGCCAGTTAAGCTGACCACCCGAAGCAAAGGTTAAGGCAACGCCAAGCTGTGAGTCTTTATTGATTTGCGTGGTGAAACCAGTAAGGTCCAAATTCAGCGGGTAAATATCAGCTCTGTGGTTGTCTGATTTAGTTTTATCTTCCCAGCTAACACCGCCCGCCTTAAGTGACAACTTTGCAATTGAAATAGGAAAAAGTTCTTGCTCTTTTTCGGTCGTTGTTTCGGTTTCAGCTTCTGCCGGTTTTTTTAAGTCGCTGAAATTGAAACTGCCGTCTTTGTTGCGCGCAATGGCAATATGAGGCGAGTCTAATAATATGTCATCTATTTGTAAGGATAGATCAAATACTGAGCGTAAAACGGCAATATTAATATAAAACTTATTGAAACTAAGAAAATTAGTATTATCTAAATTATTCAGCTGTAGCTTATCGATGCTGAATTCTAAAGAGAAGGGGTTGAATTGTATTTCGGCAATCGTAATATTGCGTCGAGTTTCCTCTTTAACTAGCTTAGGCACTTGGTCTTTTAAGGCGGCGGGTAATATTAAAAAACCCAGTAGTGCATAGAATATTAAAGAAGAGGTGATTGTAATCAGTGCAATTTTTATTTTTTTAGGTAAAAATCGCGAGACTTGTTTTTCTGCAGTATCTGGTGAGCTCATAAATAGTGTGTGTCGTCGTGTTTATGTAAGTCGAGTAAATTAAAGAATGTCGGTTAAAAAGAATTCACTCACTAATAAAGGGTGTTGGTGTAAGGAGTAAACCGTGCGTCTTCCCCATAAATCTTGTTGGATACCAGCTTGTTTTTGAATCGTTGTTGCCCAATGTTGCTGTTTAATTTCAGCAACCTCTAAAGCAAGCCGCTTTAGTTTAGGGTATGAGAAAATAACTTCACCCAGCGGTCGGTTTCCTAAATGCGATAAGTTTTGTTGGGCGCTTAGTAAAGTTGATTTGGGAATGATGGTTCTTGCGAGCACCAAAGGCGTATCCCCAGCATAAAGTAACACTTCACGATTTAAAATATATTTTGCAGGCGGAATGTTAAGTAAGCGGCTTTCAGAAATAAAAGCACGTTGCCAATGTTGGTGTAAAACTTGAACACGAACACTATCGCCATACTGCTGGCGAAGACGTTGCGTAATTGAGCCCGTTTCATTAATCCATGAAGCAGCACTCACGGGAATATTAAGCCGACTATGTAGGCGCTTGCAAAACCATGTTGGCTCTTGTAGGTATAAAGTGCTTTTTTTATTCAAGGATGTCTCTTAAACCTCTGCATATTTTGTGGTGCTACCTAGCCAACGTTTAATAAGCGCTTGGCTATTGCTTGAGTGTTGTGATTGTATCAGTTCGACAGCCTCTGATACTTGTTCTAATAAGTCGGTATCTCTTTCCAAGTCAGCAATCTTAAATTGCATCTGTCCTGTTTGTCTGGTGCCCATCATTTCACCGGGCCCACGTAATTCTAAATCTTTTTCCGCGATAACAAAACCATCATTGGTCTCACGAAGAATATTTAAGCGTTCTCGCGAATTATGAGATAGCGGCGCTTTATACATTAATAAGCAATAACTGTCTTCTGTACCACGTCCGACGCGACCACGTAATTGATGTAGCTGAGAAAGCCCTAAGCGTTCAGGATTTTCAATAATCATTAGGCTAGAGTTGGGAACGTCAACACCGACCTCAATAACCGTTGTTGCCACTAATAAATCCAGTTCATGACGCTTAAATGCCAGCATTATTTTTTCTTTATCGGCGGCTTTCATGCGTCCGTGTACTAAACCAATGCGAATATTAGGCAGTGCGGCGGCTAAATAGTCAGCGGTGTCTTCAGCGGCTTCGCATTGTAAGACTTCAGACTCTTCAATAAGCGTACATACCCAATAAGCTTGATGGCCTTGTGCTACCCAGGTATTAATTTTGCCAATAATTTCATCGCGCCTATCAGAAGGCAGAACGCGGGTGATAATCGGGATTCGCCCTGGTGGTAATTCATCGATAACTGAAATATCCAAGTCGGCATAATTTAACATCGCTAAGGTGCGTGGGATCGGCGTTGCCGTCATAATAAGCTGATGGGGTTTGCTATTTTTATGTTGGCCTTTATCACGTAAAGCCATGCGTTGATTGACACCAAAGCGGTGCTGCTCATCAATAATAATTAAACCTAAACGTGAGAAATTTACTGCATCTTGGAATAGTGCGTGGGTACCAATAATTAACCCAGCGGTCCCACCGGTAATATCTGCGAGTGTTTGTTCGCGCTTTTTACCTTTGAGCTGGCCAGTTAGGTAAGCGATTTTTATATCGAAGCTTTTAAACCAGTGTCTAAAATTGTGTAAATGCTGTTCAGCAAGCAGTTCTGTCGGTGCCATAATGGCAACTTGATATTGATTGCTGAGAGCTAATAAAGCGGCATAAGCAGACACGACAGTTTTTCCTGATCCGACATCGCCTTGTACTAGACGTAACATAGGGCTGTTGAGCGCGCAATCAGCACTAATTTCATTAATAACACGTTGTTGTGCTTGCGTTAAGCTGAAACTAAGCGAATTGATAAATTGCTGATGATGTTCTGCGTTAGCGATTAATTGTGGCGCTTGCCATTGTTTATCTGATAATTTACGTTGTACTTGGCTTAGCTGATGTGCGATTAACTCTTCAAATGCCAAGCGTTTTAATGCGGGGTTATTGGTTAATAAATATTCGGTGGAAATACCGGCGGCAGGGGTGTGCAAAGCGCTTAAAGCAGACTCTAAACTAGGGAAGTTATATGTTTTTAGTATCTCAGTCGGTAATAAGTCAGGTAATTCATGAGGGGCTGAGTGATAAAGTGTTAAAGCTTGTGCGAGTGCCTTGCGTACGGTGGATTGGCGTAAGCCTTCAGTAAGTGGGTAAATTGCAGTGAGCGAGTCCTGAGTGATACAGTCATCAAGCGATTGGATGATTTTATATTCAGGGTGAATCATTTCAAAGCCTGAATAACCTTCTTTCACTTCACCAAAACAGCTGATTAAAGTGCCTGTACTTAAGCTGTTATGTTGTTTGGCGGAGAAATGAAAAAAACGCAAATTGAGGATGCCACTTGCATCGTTTACTTGGCAGTTTAATATGCGGCGGCCGTGGTTACTAATAAAACAGGATTGTACTTCTGCGCATATGAGGGCGGTATTACCTACACGCAACTGACTGATGTTTTGGATACGTGTACGATCTTCATAGCGTAGTGGCAAATGGAAGAGCAAATCACGCACTTGATGAATATCTAGTTTTTCTAAGCGAGTGACGGTCTGCCCGCCGATACCTGTTAAGGAAACAACCGCTTGCTCAAGAATTAAAGTTGAGTCCATATAAACACTAATAATCGATCTTTTCTGCTGGGGAATTTATCAACTTAAAAAATACAATAACGTAATTTAAAAGGAATATCCTGAGTGGCTTGTTTAGGGCGCTCCATACCCATTTCTAAATTCATAAACCGTGCGGTAATGCGGTGCTTACCGCCGCTAATTTCAGCATAATAGGGGATAGTGCTATCCATTTGTAAAATAGCGAGCTGATAGGGTTGCGCTGTTTCTAAGGTGGCTTGATAAAAGCCTTGTTTGGCTATCAAATCAGTGGGAGAACCGCTTAACCTAAGAAAGTTTAATGTGAGCTCAATTGCTTTACGGATATGTGCAAATTGATCAACCCAAGTGTTGATGCTGTGTTGTTGCACTTCATTCGATTGTTGTAGCCAAAAATGATAAGCGGGAATATCAAATGAGCAGTCGCCAGCAGGAATACTATTACGTTGGCTAATGGCCTGAAACAAGGTACTTTGCATGCTGGAAATATCCACTTTACCATTTCTTGCATAAAGTGACTGGCTGGTACTGCTGAGGTCATCTAAAATTTGTTGTAAACGATGGGTATCAACGTCTTGGTTATTTGATAGCTGGTTAAGGCGGTTTGCATGGCGCTCTAACTCTTTTAACGTTTCTGCCTTTAAATCATGGCGACTGAAAATTTGTAAGATATCAACTAAGGTACTGATTGTTGAGCGCTTATCCCAAATATTATCGCCGGAAATGCAATGATCAAGTTGTAAAAAAAGCTGCTCTAAACGCATAAAAACACGCATACGCTCATTAAGAGGGAATTCGTAGTCTATATAATTTAGATTCACACTGCTTCCTTTATAAACTGCTGATGCAAGTTGTTGATGTCATGAGTTAGCTGGTTGTTATCTTGAGTATTATAAATAATACTATCGGCTTCGGCTAGGCGCTGTTTTCTGCTTGCCTGACTTTGAATAATCGCTTTAATTTGATCTGTGCTAAGACCATCCCGTAATTGTACTCTTTTTATTTGTTCTGTTTCAGGGCAGTCGACGACTAAAATATGATCAACGCTGGCTTGTTTATGTGTTTCTAATAATAAGGGGATCGCAATAATGCAATAAAGACCAGATAATGTCTGCACTTGGCGCTCTATTTCTGCATAGATAAGCGGGTGCATGATATGTTCTAGCTGACATTTTTTCTGCGCATTATTAAAAATAAGTTCGCGCAATTTGGCGCGGTCTAAATTTCCGTTAGCAAGCAGGCAATCGGCTCCAAACGTGCTGGCAATTTGCGTTAAAGCCGGTGACTTAGGGCGAACTAAAGCATGCGCAATTTCATCTGCATCAATAATAGCTACGGCGTGTTGTGCAAACAGCTTAGCAACAGTTGATTTCCCACAACCTATACCGCCGGTTAAGCCCACCTTAAACATGCTTTATAAGCCGATACTAGTCAAATAAACAGTATTGATAGTCTCGCCCCAGAGTAAAGCAATCCAACCAGCAATCGCTAAATAAGGGCCAAAAGGAATAGGGATGTTTTTATCGCGACCTAAAATAATCATCATGGATATGCCAATAATTGCACCGACAAGAGACGATATAAGCACAATAATCATTAAATACTGCCAACCGAACCATGCACCGAATAAGGCTAAGAGTTTAAAGTCACCAAAGCCCATTCCTTCTTTGCCTGTCAGCAGTTTAAATAACTGATAAATACTCCATAAGGATAAATATCCCGCCATTGCGCCAATAATACTGGAAACTGGGTCGGTAAAAATACCAAATAAACTGAGTAAAATACCTAACCAAAGGACAGGTAAAGTAATGTTGTCAGGTAGTAATTGATGGTCGATATCGATACCACTGAGTGCAATCAGTGTCCAAGTCAGAAATAAAGCAAGTAGCGTTTCAATTCCTCCGCCTAATTGAAATGCCACAACTGCAGAAGCGATACCGGTTAGTGCCTCAACAAACGGGTAGCGGATAGAAATTTTGGCTTGGCAATTAGCGCACTTTCCTTTTAAGAATAAATAGCTAAGTACAGGAATATTTTGATAGCTTTTAATGTTTGTGTCGCATTGTGTGCAGTGTGACGCGGGTAAACACAAATTAAAGACTTTAGGAGAGGGTTCAGTGATGGGCAGTTCTAAAAATTCTTGGCATTCTTGTGTCCAACTGCGCTTCATCATAACGGGTAAGCGATAAATAAGCACATTCAGAAAACTACCAACGAGTAAGCCTAAAATACCGGCAAAAAGACTGAGTAATAAAGGGTTATCTAAAATAATTGTATAAGCAGACATGTAAGATTCTAAGAAGGTAAAGTGAGGGTAATAAGTAATTACCCTAGATCAATTGAAGTGAAAAAAGAAGGGGAACTGGTTTTAACCCACGGCCGCACTAACCTGTTGTTTAATTATGTTGACAAGTGCTCTAAGGCGAGTTGATTCAGTCATTTTAGCTCTTTTCCTTTCTTGTCAACATAATGGAGGCAAGATAATTACAGTTGATAGGGGTTACAGACTTTTTTAAAAAGTAGCATAAGTATATGAATCTATTATAAACGAACAAAAAATGATATGTGAGTACAATTCTAATAAATTCAGACTTAATTTTAAAAGGGTAAGTGAATTTTTTCTGACCTCATTATACTTAAAGAAGTAGATAGGTTGTTCTCGATAGAAACGGATAGTAAGGTACGACTACAAAAAGTACCTTACCGGGATTTTTTAATGAAAATTATAGGAGTAAAGGTTAGCTTAGAAACGTGCACGGAATAACATCCCGAAGTTAGAAATCGGGAAATTGTTTTGTGCACGTTTCTTAGGTATTAAAAATAGTTTTTAGCTGTTGCGATACTTTATTAGTTGACCTGTGAGTCTTAGTTAAATTTTATGATGCACAAGAGCAGATAGAAACTTAGTAAAAGGAACTATATTGTGATTAGTGCTCGCTTCCTCTAGTGCTGAAAGATAAGAAGAGCGTTGTTCTACTGGAATAATAAGCCAAGGATAACCACCACTAGCCAGCATAAGGTTCATTAAAAAACGCCCCATGCGACCATTTCCATCCATATAAGGGTGAATGTTTACAAAAAAATAATGCCCCAAGACGACTCTAACAGCAGGCTCTTTTTCATTTTGCAATAAATCAAAAAAAGTAGGCATCAGTTCACGAACGGCTGCGTAGTTAGGTGGCACATGCATTGATTTACGGATATAAACAGCTTGATTTCGATAACCAGCTAAATCTGTCGCCTTGAGAAGTCCCAAAGTAACACTGGGAGAAAATAATTCTCGGTACCATTTGTCATGGTCTCTTTTGGCAATAATACCAGCAGACTCTGTATTCAGGACTTCTTTTAAACTCTCTTTTACAGCGGTAAAGGCCTGCCAATATCCTCGTGCGGCTAATGCATTTTTTTGATCACGGTCATTTTCATTGGTGTCAGGGTTCCAATGCCCACTACGCACATGCTCAATTAATTCATAGCTTACGCGATAGCCTTCGATAGATAGTGAGTGATAAGCATCGGTTGTGTAAATATCATCGACTTGCTTGAGGTAGTCTTCAGTATCAATAAAGCTAAGATTTGCCGCTGGAAAATGTGGAAGTACTTGCTCTCGCATAGAGGCCCAATTCATACGTAAACGATTTACATAAGGAGATACTTCGCGTGAAGTGAAAATAATGGGAGGCTGGTCAACAAAAGGGTTACTTTCATTTATTGTATAGCCTGCGGATTTCATTGTTGCAATGATATTATCTGCGATATTATCATTTCCCAGATTGCGAAAGGCACCTGCTAAGCGACCAGCTACTTTGCTATGGCCGCCACTTAATAAGCTATGCAGAATTTCAGATGCACTAGATACCATAGCTAATGCTGCGCGCATTTCGATGGGGTGCTCAGAGAAATGCCTAGGGGAGCAACTGATAAGGGCACTAGCCAAGCTCATTACTTGAATGCTATCAAGTGTTTTTATATCCTGTTTTTCAGGTAAAGTTAAGCGGAGATCCAAAAGGGATGTATCAAAGAGTAGGGCGGTGGGCTTATTTCCTCCTTTAGTTGAGCGTACTAATAATTGTTTTGGTACGTTCCAGTTTCCCGTATGTAGGCTGATTGACTGTTCAGGACTAAGGCACCATTCATCTTTGAAGCGATAGCTTAGGTAGTCAGAGCAAAACCCCCAAAAGGAAGCGTACCATGCAGTACTTTCGCCTATCACTTCATCAGGGCGTGATGGAATGTACCAGCCTTTCATGACTTCTTGAATAAAACCATTTTGAAGTAAACGTTCACGATGAGTACGTGTCATGGTTTTTGTTTGTATAGCAATAATTCCTTTGTCCTGAAGTACTTTCAATACTTCTAAGGACTGGGCTAGCTTAGATGAGGGAGTTGCCATAGATAGATTAAATTTAGGTTATTCTGCTGTCTTATATTTAGGTTATTAAGTTTTCCATATTTTAGGTTATTAAGTCAATTTATGTTTTTCTTATAGAGCTATTTATGGGGATTAATCGCTATTTAATAACTAGAGATATGTGTTTTGTTTGTAATTCTGTGATACCTAAGGCTTCTTGAGGGAGCCATTTATCTTCTGAAAATAATCGATCTATTTTTTCTTCTAAGTGTTCAGGTAACCAACCTGTAATATATTTGTGTTGTTTTCCTTTTAAAATAGGTCGTTGAATTCCATTTTTCAGTAACCATTCATACAAATTAATAGCAGGTAGTATAGGGTACAAGCCTTTTTCTGTTCGAGCTTTATTAACTCGTGCAGGAATATTTATTCCTTTGGGATCAATGTCGCCAAAGTAGTGAATTTCACTGGCATGTAATGGTTCAATAATATCTTCAATACGGTCACTTTCTAAGGTAGAAAAAGCTTCCCCAGCACCATACCCAATACCTGAATAGTGCCTTGAAATTTCATTCCATTTAGTGAAACTTTCAAACGTATGGTGGTTTTCAACAATGAGAAAAGGTTTGTTGGGGCAATGTTTTGATGGTTGTTTGTAGGGCATAGGCCATCCAACATCGTAGCAACCAAGATCTTCTAAGGATAGGTTGCCACTTAAAAGCTTACCTTTGTTAGAAAGGCTATCAAGTCTTTTTTCATCATAAAATATTTTTAAAGATCTTTCTCTACGAGGGATTAAAAACTCAAACTTACCTTTATTGCCATTTTGTTTTAAATATTCACTTATTAGAAAAGCAGCTTCTTTTTGTTTGATGTTTAGATTGTCTATAAAGGACGCTAATTTAGGGTGCCAATCATAATCTGTCGGAATAACTCTAGTAGCAGACCTTGTAACCTTAATGGTTACCCAGCTAGGTAAATTTGGATTTCCAACTCTCCAGCCACTTCCGCTTGTAGATGGGAGAGATATTTTTTCTTCGTTTGCAAGATAGTTAATGATGTCTCTTAGATGTTGGCTTTGTTCCGATCGGTTTTTATATTCAGGAAAGGCTTGACGGTGTGCGCCAATGATTTTCTCAAAGTCTTTTTTCTTTCCTTTTCCCATAGAGAGAAAAGACATAAATATTTCTGCTTCTTTCATTGCAATACCTCTTTTTCATGTGCATTGCTAAAACTGTACTCTGCTGATTCAATTTTATATTTTTCCCAATTTTGGGTTCCTTGAGCTGGTTCTTTATGGCCTTTTTCTTCTATTTCTATATATTGGCGCTTGGTATGTATATCTCTTCGGGCTTTTCGTAGGCGGATAATATGCTCAAACTCTCCAACTGCATTTAGGTCTTCAATTCCTGTTGCAAAAATAAGTTGAATCCCTAGTTTTTTAGCAAGGGTGGTTTGAGGTCTAATTAAATCAACTTTATTCGCCTTAGAAAAAGGGTTGTCTAATAATAAAAAACTACCATGACTATCGTAATTACCTTTACCCATTGCAATATTACGGATGTTTGCGATTACAAGATAGAGTAATATCCCAGCGGTTAAACCTTCACCACCACTTCCTATCATTTTGTTAACAGGGATATAGTCGACTTCAACATCATCGGGCTTGATGATTTTTATATTGAGCCCATTTTTCTGCTTGATATTGTCGACAGCTAATACGATTTCATAAGCATTTAATAAAAAATTAGCCGCTAATTTATAGCCATTTTCATCAATTGATTCGGTTTCTACTATTTTCCTTATATGAGAATGATATAAGTCATGGCGCTGCTTTGAAGATAAAGAGTTTCTAAGTTTGTTCTTGGTTTCTAGTCGGCTCTTTAATATGGGCTTCTTACTGTAGTGCTGCATATCAGCAGGTATTCTAACTTTAAAAGCCTGGTGTAAGGCATCATCGGCTTCAAAGAGAAGTCGGTCAAGACTGCTATTAATAAAGTCCAATTTTTCCTTGTTGGTCTGAATTTTGTTTTCTACGACCAAGAAAGCTTCTTGTAGCGTGTCAAAATTGTTTTTAGGTTTATTAAGCAATTGGTGTATTGGCAGGTTATTAATATCTATCGCTATTACACCAAGAAGTGATTTATTTTCAGGGTTTTGTACGATAGGGGCAATTTGAGTGTCAAAAAGTTGTTTTACTTCTTTTTTGGCATCATTCTTTTCATTGAGAAGGATACTTATAGACTTGTTAGTCTTTGCTAGCTGGTCTAAGGCATCGCCAGATTCGATATTTTCAGCAATTGATAAATCCTGTTCAATTAGTACTGAAGTAAATAATTCATCAGGAAGTTGTTTAATAGTGGCACTAATAACATTTTTTTCAGGCTCTAGATAACCTGATTCTTTTTTAACATCATCAATAGATTTAGTAAGGTTGTTGACTTTTTTAACTATGTCCTCTTTACTATTTTCCTCTTCCTTTAGAAGAGAGGTGAGTTCTTCCATAGTAGTTGGTTTAGTCAATTCATAGATTTCAGGATACATTTGATGATACTCGTTTGCCTCATGAGTGGCATCTTCTTGTTTACCTTTATGTTGGCCTATTGATTCAATAATATTTTTTTCTTGTTCACCTAAATTGCTTTCTTTTTTGGGTAAGTTAATTCCATTTTGATGTAAATACTGTTGTTTTTCTTTTACTTTCTCTGTGGTGAAAGAACCTTTTGATTGTTCATAAATCTTCTGTCTTTCTTTTACTTGAATGTGAAGTTGCTTAAGCTCTCCATTTAATTCATCAAAACCTTTGTCATGTAATATTGCTGTATAGGCTTTTTTGTTAGAAAAATATTCTGTTTCAAGTATTTTTAAATTATATGTCTCTTGAAGAGCGACGGGCTGGTTGTCTTTAAAGGTTATTTTGGTGATAGAGGTTATATTTTCTTCTAAATTATCGTTAATTTCGATTTTATTTTCTTCTAATAACCTTTTCTTTTCTAAAAATTCAGCAAGATTTGATTCAATTTCTTTTTTTTCAATTGTAAGTGAAGTAATTAACTCTTTAGCCGCATTCTTTTCTATTATTTTTCCCGCTTTGTCAGACTCATAACTTTCGATAAAGTGCTCTATCGCATCAACATGAGATTGTGCTGTTTGGTGATTTTCTGTTTCAATTTCTAAATTGATAGAAAGTTCTTGCTGGATTGATTCGAGATCACTTATTTGAATGAGAGCATCTTTTTGTAGCAGCTTTTGTTCTTCCTCTGCTTTTGTTTTATTTCCAATTACAGTCTTTTTATTTTTAAGCCAAGTGGCTCCATATTGTTCCTGATAAGTTTTTAGATCAAATTGAATTTCTTTGTGATTTTCTAATTGACCAGTGTCGTTCGTCTGCTTTGTTTCTAATGTGTCTAATTCAAAATTTATTTCCAATAATAAAATTTCAGCTGCTTCTTCGTTGTAAGCAGCATCATTTCTAACAGGTAAGATTAAATGGTCATGAATGTTTTCTATTTCAATGCAACTTTCAGAAATAACAATAGGTCGGCTTAAGCCTAGTTTTTTGCGGGTAATTTGTTTTAAAGAATTACGAATGGTAGATAAATTATTAACTTGGATTCCGTAAAAACGTGCAGGGTCAGATTCAACTAAGTTCTGGGCATCCTCAGGTTTCAAATTTTGAGCGGCAATATAATAAGGGTAGTATTTTGCTTCAAGACCTTGTTCCGCTAAATATTCTAAAGCAGTTTCAATATCTGTATCGGGTTTGGCAAGTTTATCATTCTTTAAGCTATCTTTTTGAATTAATAGTTCATCAATTTTTTGTTGAGTGGATGCGATTGTTGAGCCTAAATTATTAACAGATTGATTTAGCTTTTCTAGTACGCTTGAATCATCTGGATTGACTGTTTCTACTCTAATAAGTTTGCAAAGTTCAGTATTCTTTTCAAGAATTCCACGTTTATTTTGGGCTGTATTGTATTGGTCGTTAAGGTGATTAATAGATGTGACTATTGCTGTAATTGCATTTGATAGTTTGGTATCGTAAGCTCGATTCTTTTCAAGTTTAATTATATTCTGCTCGATAGCTTCTGCAATGGAGCTTTTTTTAGTCTGTGTTGTAGTGACGAGACCCTTCCAATATTTATTTGCCTGAATGACATCTAATTGTTTTTGTTCCCTGTTTACCAAGTGATTTTTTTCAGCTAATTTTGTTAGCTGCTCTTCATAAGTTTCAAACCATTGCTCAGCTTTAAGGGAAATGTTTTTTTTGGTTTCTAATTGTTCATCTATTAATACATTATGTTTTGTTTCTTTGATTGTTTGTTGATCAATATTTTCTATTTCACTTATTACTTGCTTCAGGTTTTGTTTTATTGTCCTTGACTGTTGCTCATAGGCTGCAATTAAATGACTTCCCGATTGCTTAAGTAGTATTTCAACTGGTTCAATTTCACTACTCGCTGAATTAATCTGTTGAGTTAGTTTGGTTTGTTGTGTCTGAACATTTTCCAGTTGATCTAAAGCTATCACTGCTTTAGTTAAGACAAGCTCTTCTTTAGTATGGGTTAATAGATTTTGTACGTTTTCTAACATATGTGTAGCTTGAGTTTTCGCTAGGTATTTTTGTGTTAGAGTTGTTCGTTTAATTGAAATTTCTAAGGTGTTAAGGTTTTTCTGCTCATCTATTAATTGTTGTTCAGTTTGGGTGGCTTTTTTTTTGAAAGAATCAATTTGTTGATCTAGCCATAACAATCGTAATTGGATCTGTTCGCCCAGTGTTCTTAATCGTGTGTCCTGTTCTTGAATTTTTGTTGTGTATTGCTGGTAATGTTGGGCTAATGGCTGTAACTGTTGAAAGCAATTAACCAGCTTGCCTAGAATTTTCTGTTTTTCTTCAAGAATAGGTATTTCTTTGAAATCAGTTTTGGCTTTATGTAATGTTTCATGAGCTTGATTTGCGGTTTCCTCATCTATCGCTAATTTAAAAAACTGTTCTAGAAAAGTATGTTCATCTTTAAATGACGCAAAGTCAGATATTCCTCCTTCACTGCGGCAAAAATCAATCTGTTTGGCTAAGAGTTCATGTTCAACGCCTTTGCTATCCAGTAGTTTTTTCCATTCATCCTGCTTTTCAGTATGAAAAAAAGTTTTATTTGAGTCTTCAGCCTGATTTAACCACTTTCTAAATTCGGCCATATCAGCTGGATTTCTATCGGAACCAGCGCCTTTAAAAGGTAAGTCATCTAATTTTATTTTGTCATTTTCATGGAAGCCAAAAAAGATACGTTGTGGCGTTTCTTTATCTTTCACAACAACGCATTGGCCGATGATCAGTGGCGGTGTAGTACCTAATAAATCAGAACTCCCTGTCTGTAACTCAAGTGCAATAATGCCTGGTGTTGGGTAAAAGTAATCAGAAAAGTGATGGTCTGGTTTTTGGAGATGCTGAACAAACCGTTTTTGCGCAGGTTCAATATTGGTAAATAATAGGCTGATTAGTGTTGTTTTTCCACCTTGATTGGCTAACCAAAGTACCGTGTTTTCAGGTTCTTGTGTTTCAGGGTGACAAAAATTTAATAAAGTATCTGGATAATAAGCAGATTTATAACCCACATTACTGAGTAACATTCGTCTTAATTGACTCATTCTGATTCAGCCTCACTTATCTGTTTATTTAGTTGTTCTTGATGTATTTGCATGCAATATTCATAGATTCCAGTGGCTGTTTCTCTTTCAGCTTGAGCTATAAACCTTTGTGTTGGAAACCATGCTTTTTCATCATGTCTGCCTGTATCTTTGACAAGTAAACCTTCGTCAACAAATCGAGTTGTTAGCATTTCTATAAGCCCTTCCACACTGCTTGGATTTGCATGTCCTTCTTTTACTTCAGGTAAACTTAGTATGATTTCCCAGCCTTGGCGCAAATAATCTGGTATCTCTCCTTTATCTTGATTATGCTGATCCTTTAGGCTCTTACATATTTCCAATAAAAGACGGGATATATTTTTTAGGCTTTGAGTCTGTTGTGCTTGTTTATATTCAAGAAACTGAACTTCATCTCGAAAAAAAGCTGCCAATAAAGTGATAATGGCTAATACAACGGTACCCCGTTTTGTTAAAGTGTCTTCACTATTACTTCCTAGGGTTTTTCTTAGTTCAGTTAAACCACCAAAGCAAAAGGCTGAATGTTGATCCTTTGGAAGGATAATTGCACCTGACTGATAAGAAACATCTGCAACCTTAAGGCCTAGACCTTTAGCAATTGCCTTTACTTGATCTCTGAATAGTTCATCAGCTTCCCATTTTGCAACCAGTTTTTTGTAATCATTATTTTTATCAGGAGTTAATTTAGTTTTAAGTCCTTTGTAGATTAGTTCTGATGCTTGCTCTAGTTGATCTAATTCAAGAGTAGTCATTGGTTGTCCCTATTTTGAATTAATAAGTTGTCGCCTGTGATAAAGTGATGTTGGAAACGACCTTGTTTAGTTATATGAATATCTAAGAATAGACTTTGAAGCGATTCATTATCTGCAAATGACACGACTACTACATAGGCTAAACAGCGTTGAAATTCAACTGAAAAATAGTTTTTTTCAGTTTCCTCTAAAAGTTGAAGAAGGGTGAATGACTGTTTTTTTTCTATTTTTTGGTGGTAATAAGTTTTGCACGCATCAATCATTTCTTCAGGAAATAGAGGGGTAATACGATCAATATCTTCCATATCAGCTTCAATTTGATCTTGAGATTCAGGTGTGTGATGTTCTCCTGCGGTGTCAAGTTTATCAAGCAGTGTCATGACATCAAATAATTTAGGTGTTTTTACTGGCATAATTTGGTTGGTAATCTGATCAGCATTGATAGAAAGCTGTTCTATAGGCCATTGGCAAATTGGTTCAAGCAAATCATTTACTATGTTGGGTAGTACGCTTTCCGAAGGCCTTAACAAGGAGCGGAAAGTGCTTTCAAATTTTTTATGAGTATTATCGATATGATCATAAAGTTTTCGATAGGCTTGTAGGTTACCTTTAATGGTTTGTGTCAATTTTATAACTAGGTTTTTAGCTTTCTTATCGAGTTTTTCCTGCTGTAATTCGCTTATGTTATCTAGCGTTAAGCCTTCTTCTTTTATACGATCGCTAACGTGTTGACTAGATTTATTGATGACAGGTAATACTGTCTCAGAGATTTTTCCAGCTTGAGGGTCTCGTCTAACATTTTCAAATTTTCTGCTTATTTCTTCTTGGTATTGATAGACTCTTTTTCGGGATCGTTCTGCCATTTGTAGTGCATCTTCATAACGACCTGCTTTAATAAGGCGTTGAGTTAGTAGAAAGGTTATTTCATCCTGTAATTTAGGATTGGCGTTAATATAGGTTAATAAAGCTGTGACACCTTCTTCAGTAATCTTACATTGATGTCCATTTTCCGCATTTACAATTTTTATCAATCGAAATTCATACCGCTGCATACTATGTTTTATAGCATCGTAGTATGTGAAGTTAAATTGCTTGTAACCATTTGATTGATTGCAAAGTGAATTGTGTACCCATTCGGCAATGCGGCGACTTTCTTGTGTTGTTAAGTCAAAATTCATTAGCTGGATTTTGTCTAATAAATACTCTATTACATCATTAGCAGGTGTTGAGTTGTGACTCAGTGCGTAGCTCGCATAATATTCAAGCGTTAGAATTGAAAGGTAGACAGTATCAATGTTCTTAGTTGATGGGTTCTCGATCTCAGTTGGTTCGATTCGACCCCCCAGCTTTCCCTTATTTTGTTCAATCTGATAAATAGGGGATAGTAAGCGCAAATTTTTATTCTGCTGAGTAAGGTCTTTCTTTTGGTCTGCTTCTGGGTCATTGTTTGGCCTATCTTCAAGCTCTTCGGCCCATAAACTTACTTGTTCCATCTTGTCTTCCAAAAAGGGATTGTATGTATAGATAGTTTGCATGTTTTATGTATTTATATGATAAGTATCTTTACATGTCAAATTAATTTGCATATTATTGTTTGCAGTAAACTAAATATATTGGTGAGTCATGAGTGAAATAACTTGGTATCAGCATGCCAGATTGCGAGCAATTGAAACAATTTCCTTTTGGCAAGGGAAGATTAATACACGAGATATTATGGAAATATTTGGCGTGTCTAGAGTTATAGCTCAAAGTGATATACATCGCTATATGGAGCGAGCAGCAGGAAATTTAATTTATCAACGAAGTGAAAAAGCATATTTTGTAACGAATCTTTTCAAGAATAAGATTACTTCAGGTGGCATTGAGGAGTGGGTAGCATTAGATCCAACTCTCAGTGAATATGTAGAGAAGCCTCAGTTTTCTATTAAGACAGAAATTACACGCCCTTTGATTCAAGCTATAAATAAAGGAGTTGGCATTTCAATAAAATATCGTTCGATGGAGCATCCTGATGGAAGTGAAAGAGTCTTATTCCCCCATATTCTAGTTTATACTGGTTTTAGATGGCATGTACGAGCTTGGTGTTCAGTTAGAAATGAATTTCGAGATTTTAACCTTGCTCGTATTTCAGAAGCACGTCCGTCTGATTTAATAATTTCTCCAGAAATAGCGCAAAGTGATGATTTACTGTGGAATAAAAAAGTAGAAATTTTGTTAAGGGCAAACCCAGGCTTAAGCAAGGAGGAGCAATTACTTATTGAGTTTGAGTTTAATATGGTAAATAAAAAGCTAAAGGTTATTTCTCGAGCGGCATTAGTTATGTATACCTTACAAGCTTATCAAGTGGACCCAAGCAACTATGAGGAAGGGTATAAACAGCGCTTAGTTTTGGATAACCGTGATGATATTACTCACTACTTATGGGGTGTTAGTGTATAGGGTTTAACCTGAAAAATAGGCCTACACAGGTTTTATTTGTCAGCACTGGTCTATAAAAATTACAGTCTCATTTTTTGATCTTAATTTATTGAATACATGGTGTAATCCCCCCAATTGCTGAATGAGGGCGATAGTTATTGTAAGTCCATTGCCACTGTGTGGCTAATATTTGAGCGTGTTCAATATCCTCAAATAGATTTAGCTCTAACCATTCTTGCCTAGCAGTACGATTAAATCGTTCTATATAGGCATTTTGAGTGGGTTTTCCTGGTTGAGTATACAACAAGGTAATCTGCTCTTTTGTTGCCCAGTCAATTAATGCTTGGCTGATATATTCAGGACCATTATCACAGTGAATTGCACTCGGTTTTCCTCGCCATTCAATGATTTGTTTCAATGAACGAATGACTCGCAGTGCGGGGAGTGAAAAGTCTACACCAATGGCTAAACATTTACGATTAAAGTCGTCGATAACATTGAACGTGCGTAATGCCCGTCCATCTTTTAGTGAGTCACTCATAAAGTCCATAGACTAAACTTGATTGATCTTTAGGGGCGTACTCAGTGCTTCAGGTTTGTCACGTTTAATACGTTTGTTTGGCTTAATTCGTAAATTTAATTCAAGCTCACGATAAATACGGTATACACGCTTGTGATTCCATTTAAATCCTTTGCTGTTGCGTAGGAACATAAAGCATAAGCCAAAACCCAAAGCCCAAAGCCCCAACGTTTGTTGGCTGTCGTTAGCCGCAATAACCAGTCTGCGATTTCTGCATTCTCATTAGATAACCGAGCTTGGTAATTGTAGCAACAAGTACTAATCGAGAGTACTTCACAGGCAATACGAATACTGACGAAATATTCCGCTTTAACTTGCCGAGCCAGTTCTCGACGACGCGCTGGCTTTACCACTTTTTTTCGATAATTTCCTTAGCGATCTCAGCCTTTAATTTTTCTTCAGTGTACATCTTCTTTAAACGACGGTTTTCCTCCTCAAGTTCTTTCATTCGTTTAATTAATGACGCATCCATTCCGCTGTATTTAGAGCGCCATTTATAAAAGCTGGCGGAGCTTATGCCATGTTCTCGACATAAGTCAGGCACTGAAGCGCCGGTTCCATTTTGTTTTAGAATCGCCATAATTTGGCTTTCAGTGAAACGTGATTTTTTCATGTAGATCTCCTGCGTTTAGTTTACGAGAAAACTCTACTTATGAATGATATTAATTTTCGGGGGGATTACAATGGTATTTATGTTTCTAAATACTTTGTAGTTTGAAACGAAAAAATAAGGGAAACTGGTTTTAACCCACGGCTGCACCCAGCTTGAAAATAGGTAGGTACATCGCAACAATTAAGCCACCAACAAGCACCCCAAGAATACACATAATAAAGGGTTCCATTAAACTACTTAGGTTATCGACTAAATTGTCGACTTCTTCTTCGTAGAAATCGGCAACTTTATCTAACATTTTGTCGATAGAGCCTGATTCTTCACCAATAGCGAGCATTTGTACCACCATATGAGGGAAGAGTTGAGTTTGAATCATGGCATATTGAAGTCGTTGTCCTGTGGCGATTTCTTCGCGCATTTGCATAACCGCGGTGTAATAAACGATATTACCGGTTGCACCCGCAACGGACTCTAGAGCCTCCACTAAAGGAACACCCGCCGCAGACATAGTAGATAAAGTACGTGCAAATCGAGCAATGGCTGATTTATGTAAGATGACGCCAACAATGGGTATTTTAAGCATCATACGATCTAAGAAATAATTAAATTCTTTAGAGCGTTTCTTGAAGTAGCCAAAGGTATAAACGGTAGTCATAACACCGCCAACAATATAGTACCAATAAGCGACCATCCAATCGGAAAGCCCCATCACCCATAAGGTAAAACTGGGTAAATCGGCACCAAAGCTGTCAAATAAGTCTTTGAAAACAGGAACAACGAAAATAAGCAAGATCGCAGTTACAACAAAAGCAACCACGATAACAGCGATAGGGTAGGTGAGGGCTTTTTTTACTTTTGCTTTAATGGATTCAGATTTTTCTTTATACGTCGCAATTTTATCCAATAAGGTTTCTAATACCCCGGCTTGCTCACCCGCATCAACAAGATTACAAAAAAGCTCATCAAAATAAATAGGGCGCTTTCCTAAGGCTTGCGCTAAAGTATCCCCACCTTCAATATCGTTTTTAACACCGAGTAACAATTCAGCCATAGATGGGTTTTCATGGCCTTTTCCGACAATATCAAAGGATTGTACTAAAGGAACCCCTGCGTTAAGCATGGTTGCTAATTGGCGAGCAAAGATAGCAATATCTTTGGTGGTAATGGGCTTGGTCGCTTTAGTAAATAAAGCTTTGGGTTTTTTCTTAATATGAATGATACGAATGCCGCGGCGGCGTAATTCATTTTTTGCCGCTATTTCGTTCAAAGTTGAAAGTTCTCCAGTGAGAACTTTACCGTGTTTGTCTTTACCTTTCCAAACAAAGTCTATTTGGTTGTTACCTAAATCTTCAGCCATGATTACCCTCGAGTGACTCGATCAACTTCTTGAATAGAAGTGACACCTTGCATTATTTTAAGTAAGCCAGAGCGTCTTAAATCATTAATGCCCTCAGCTTGTGCTTGATCAGCAAGTTCCATTGCATTACAGTTATCTAAAATTTTGGCACGCATTTGTTCGCTAATGGGCATGACCTGATAAATACCTACTCGTCCTTTATAGCCGTCGTTACATTGATCACAGCCTACCGCCTTGTACGCAGTAAATGTACCAATATCTTCTGGGGTAAAGCCAGCTTCTATTAGGGTGGTATCAGGGAACTTTGAGTCTTCTTTGCAGTGCTGGCAAAGTCGTCTTGCAAGTCGTTGGGCCATGATTAATAGGACAGAAGAAACAATATTAAACGCAGGAATCCCCATTTGTAATAAACGGTTGAGAGTTTGCGGCGCATCGTTGGTATGCAGTGTGGATAACACCATGTGCCCTGTTTGCGCGGCTTTAACAGCAATTTCTGCAGTTTCTAAATCACGTATTTCCCCGACCATGATGATGTCGGGATCTTGTCGTAAAAAAGCACGTAATGCAGAGGAAAAGTCTAAACCCGCTTTAGGGTTCATATTGACTTGATTAATGCCTTCAACGGTAATCTCTACCGGATCTTCAGCGGTAGAAATGTTACGCTCTGTGGTGTTTAATATGTTTAAACCGGTATAGAGTGAAACGGTTTTACCACTACCGGTGGGGCCGGTTACCAAAACCATACCGTAGGGTTTATTAATGGCCGAAAGAAATAGCTCTTGCTGTTCTGGCTCAAACCCTAATTTCTCGATACCGAGCTGTGCACTGGTTGGATCTAAAATACGTAATACAACTTTTTCGCCAAATAAAGTAGGGCAGCTGTTAACACGGAAATCAATGGCGCGCGTACGAGATAATTTCATTTTTATCCGGCCATCTTGCGGAACTCGGCGTTCAGCAATATCCATCTTTGCCATGACTTTAATGCGTGAAATAATACGGTTGGAAATATTAGATGGCGGGCTGGCGACTTTATGTAACATGCCATCACTACGAAAACGGATGCGGAATGTTTTTTCAAAGGGTTCTAAATGAATATCGGAAGCCCCTTTTTTAATCGCATCTAATAAAATCTTATTTACAAATTTAACAATCGGGGCATCATCAATATCTTGGCTGTCATCGTCATTGTGATCATCTTCATCTCCCCCAGAAATTTCAATATTGCCTAAATCATCATCAAGCAAATCTTCCATTGAGGTATCTGATGCTTCAAGAAAACTTTCAATAGTAGATGTTAGTTTGTCTTCTTCAACGAGGATCGCTTCAGTATTGAGTCGCGTGTGAAATTTTATATCATCTAAAGCCGTTAAATTGGTTGGGTCTGAAACCGCAACAAAAAGACGGTTTCCGCGTTTGAATAAAGGCAGTGCGTGATGTTTTTGTATCAGATTTTCACTAAGAATATCTCTAGGAAGATTGCTTAGATCCATACAGGATAAATCAAAAAAAGGAACGCCGAACTCAATAGAGGCGTGTGCGGCAATCTTTTTTGCAGGCGCAAGATTATTCTTGACTAAATAGTTAATAAAACGTGTTTTAGATTTTTTTGCTTCTTCAGAATGCTTATGTACATCTGTTTCTGTTAGTAACCCACTGTTAATGATGCACTTTAATAGTCCCGAGAAATGGAAATCTGAATTTTTTTGCATAAGCGGTGTGAGTGATGTTTGATTATATATCGTGTTAATAGCGTTGTTTTATACTTGAATATAGACTAAATCAATCTGTTAGCCAAGTTATTCATTCTCACAATCTTTAAATTGTGCTGCTGCTGATGTCTTAACTCAGTACGTTGATAATAAATTCACGAATAGAGCTTGGGTCAAAAGGCTTATCTAATATAGCGGAAACACCGGCATGTTGCACTGCTGCTAAGCGTTGTTCATCTTGTTCGCTAGTCACCATAATAATAGGCGTTGTTTGTTGTGTGCTTTGTTCGCGAATGTAGCTTGTTAATTCTAAGCCATTAACTTCAGGCATATTATAATCGGTAATAATAAGATCAAAAAATTGCTCTTCTAGTATGGGAATAGCTTCACTTCCATCGGCTGCTTGGGTAATATTTTCAATACCTAAGTCCAATAAAATGCGCTGAATATATTTTAAAGAAAGCGGGCTGTCATCAACGATTAATACGCTGGTATCTTCGATATCAAAATGTTCTAAATTTGCTTTTTCTGGATGTAAGAAATCGCAGGTTGCAGTTAAGGCAATTTTTAACTCGTCAACTGAGAAGGGTTTAGGCAAAATAGCAATAGCACCGGCTTGACGAATTGGATCCAAATTTTTTATGTCAGTTTCACTAGAAATAAGCATAAAGGCCATATCATAATTCTCGTCATATTCACGCAAGTTATGTATAAGCTCTGTACCTGTCATGTCCGGCAAATACATCGCGCTGATAATAAGCTCGGGTTGTGACAGTGCAAGATTATCAAAAACAGCATCGCCTGTTGGGCAGTGAGTGATTTCAGTAATCCCTAATTGCTCAAGATATTTTTGAATGATATGTCTTTGCGTAAGAGAAGGTTCAACGAGAAAAACGTGTAATTCAGAAAATTGATTGCTCATTTTTGTGTACGAAATAAGTTAAGCCCTAAAGAGGCTTGTTGTGCAAAGTGCTTAGCAAGATTAAAGTCTTCTTGGCTTAGCGCTTGATGACTTGTACTGCGGTCAGCATAAAATAAACCAATAAGGTTGTTATGTATAAATAAGGGTAACAGAAAACATTCTATATGACCTATGGTATTTACAACGTGGCTAGTAAAATAAGCTTGATGTTGATGAGGGTTCGCCCAAATGCCTTGATTAGATTGGCAGGCCATTTTAAATAGGTTAGTTGGCTTGGAGCTAAGCATAAAACTTAGGTTTTGAGATTCTTCTTTATCCCAACCTAAAGTGAATTTTTCGCGTAGAGATTGTTTGTCAGGGTTGGCAAGTAAAAAGCAACTTCTATCCATACCAATACCTAGGTGTATACCTTTTACTGATAATTCAAATAAAGAATCTAAGTTAATTTTTCCGCTGAGTAATTGGCTTATATCTTGTAAAATTTGAAATTGAATTTGTTGTTTTTCTATTGCATTTGCCACTGCCGCAGTTTTATTCTGAGCTTTTTTATTGTGATCTACTTTGATGAGCCTCGATGCCTCATGCGCACCAAACTGTTTGGCAGTTTGTATGGCAGTCTCAGTATTCTCGCGTAAAGACTCTTTTAAGTATTGCGCTGTTTTCCCTGTTAGTTCTTCCAGCGTATCAAGGCAGTCACCCATTGCTTCAGAGTCCCAGCCCGCTTCAATTGCCTTGGGGATTTCATGACCTAGCTCAACTAAATGAGAGCGGTGACTTTTAATGTCATTAATGGATTCTTCTATTAAGCCTGTCAGCTGCCAAGACTGGCACAAGGATTGGCTGAGTTGATTTAATTGAAAGCCCAGTACTTGTTTTTCTGCTTTTTCTTTATCTAGCCCTTGCTGTAATAAACCTAATACTGCTTCCCCTTTTTGATTGCTGAAGCACCAAAAAGCGACATCGCCGATATTTTTTAATAAAGTGGCAAGAAAGACTTCTTCGGGCTGAATGTCGTCAGTCATTAAAGCGAGTGATTTAGCTTGCACGGCTGCATGAACCGCATTGGCAATTTCTTCATTTGCCTTTTGTTTATTCTTTTTAGATAAAATCGCATCAAACAGCACGCAAATAATAGTTAGCTCTTTAATCATGATAAAGCCTAAAACAATAATAGCGCGTGTCACTGTGAGCATTTTTCTACTAGAGGGATTGTAGTAGATGCTATTACTTATTTTTAGTACTTTTACGCTAAGATTGGGGTCTTGCATGATGATATTAGCAAGGTCAGAGGCACTTCTTTTGTCTTCAGTGATGAGTTTTTGAATCTTATGTGTTGTGCTTGAGAAAATAGGCATTTCTCGGTCATGCAGTGTATGAGTCCAAGAGGCTAAGTCGGTGGGTTCTGTATCGATCATATTTTGTATAAAGTAAAAGCTAAAATAGCCTATTGAGTATGAAAAACGGACTCAATAGGCTATTTAAAGAAATTAAAGCGCTTGAATCTTAATCAATTGCTCATTAAAGTTAACTAAAGAACTTTGAATAGTCGCTAACCTCCCTTTTTCTTTATCAATTACTTCCGCTGGCGCTTTATCCACAAATTTAGGGTTATTGAGTTTACCTTCAATACGTGGCAATTCTTTTTCTAGTTTTTGGATTTCTTTTTCTAAACGCGCAATTTCCGCTTGTTTATCAATCAGTCCAGCCATAGGAATTAAAATACGTAAATTACCCACTAAAGCAATCGCAGATTCAGGTGCAGTGTCCTCTGCGGTTAAGCACGTAATCGATTCAATACGGCCAAATTTTTGTAGATAAATATCCGCTTGTGGCAGGTATTTTTCATCATTCGCGCTGATGTTTTCAAGCAAGACAGGTAGTGGTTTACTTGGTGGGATATTCATTTCACCACGAATACGGCGTACACCTAAAATAAACGCTTTAGTCCATTCAATCGCAGCAATCGCTTCTTCATCAACTTGTGACGCATCAAATTCAGGATAGGCTTGTAACATAATGGTATCGGCGTTGATACCCGCTAATGGCGCAACACGTTGCCAAATTTCTTCAGTGATAAACGGCATAATAGGGTGCGCTAAACGTAAGATAGACTCCAAAACTTTTAATAAGGTTTGGCGTGTTCCACGTTGTAAGGCTTCATCATCCGATTGCAATGAAATCTTAGATAGCTCTAAATACCAGTCACAATATTCGTTCCAAGTGAAATCGTAAATTTCTTGTGCAGCGTGATCAAAACGGTAGTTTTCAATCGCATCGCTGGTTGAAGCGGTGACTTGATTAAGGCGTGATAAGATCCATTTATCCGCTTGGCTATAAGCCATTTTACCGCCATTAATACCACAATCTTGCTCTTCAGTATTCATCAGAACAAAACGAGCCGCATTCCATAATTTATTACAAAAATTACGGTAGCCATCAATACGACCTGCATCTAAGCGGATATCACGTCCGGTTGAAGCAAGTGACGCAAAGGTAAAACGTAGCGCGTCAGTTCCATAAGAAGGGATGCCTTCAGGGAATTCTTTACGCGTTGCTTTCTCGATTTTCTCAGCTAAATGCGGTTGCATCATGCCTTTTACACGCTTGGTGACTAAATCTTCTAGGGTGATGCCGTCGATTAAATCAATCGGGTCTAAAACATTTCCTTTCGATTTAGACATTTTCTGACCCGCAGAATCGCGCACTAAGCCATGAATATAAATTTTATTAAAAGGGATTTCACCCATGAATTTCTTACCCATCATAATCATACGGGCAACCCAGAAGAAAATAATGTCAAAACCCGTCACTAAAACGCTAGTCGGATAATGTTGCGCTAATTCTGGTGTTTGTTCTGGCCAGCCTAAAGTAGAGAAGGGCCATAGTGCAGAAGAAAACCAAGTATCTAAAACATCATCATCTTGTTTTAAAATAAAATCAGCGGAAAGATTATGTTTTTCGCGTACTTCAGCTTCAGTACGTCCGACATAAACACCACCATCAACATCATACCAAGCAGGGATACGGTGTCCCCACCAGATTTGACGTGAAATACACCAGTCTTGGATGTTGTTCATCCATTCGTAATAAGTATTTTTCCAGTTATCAGGCACAAACTGAATTTCACCGCTTTCAACGGCTTCAATCGCAGGGCCAGCCAGTGGCGCAACTTTTACATACCATTGATCGGTTAATAAAGGCTCAATAATACTGCCAGAGCGATCACCACGAGGTACCATGAGTTTATGATCTTCAATTTTTTCTAATAAATCGAGTGCTTCTAAGTCAGCAACAACTTGTTTACGTGCGGCTACTCGGTCTAAACCAATATATTTTTCAGGAATGAAGGCTGCTTCACCTTCTTCGTGATCACGTATCGCAGCATCTTTGGTGAGAATATTGATGAGGCCACCGTGCAGTAGCTCTTGAATTGGCAAAGTATCCTTATGACGTGACCAAACTTCGTAATCGTTAAAGTCATGTGCAGGGGTTATTTTTACACAACCGGTACCAAATTCAGGATCAACATAGTCATCAGCAATAATCGGAATTAAACGTCCAGTAAGCGGCAATTTAATGAATTGTCCTAATAAATGCTGGTAGCGTTCATCTGATGGATGAATAGCAACCGCTGCATCACCGAGCATAGTTTCAGGGCGCGTCGTAGCAACGATTAAATCGCCTTCGCCATTCGCTAGCGGGTAACGCATATGCCACATAAAACCATTTTCTTCTTCAGAAAGTACTTCTAAATCAGAAACTGCCGTATGTAAGACAGGGTCCCAATTTACGAGGCGTTTACCCCGGTAAATTAAGCCTTCCTCAAAAAGCTTAACAAACACTTCTTGCACGGCTTCAGACATGCCGTCATCCATTGTGAAACGTTCATTTTTCCAATCTAAAGAAGCCCCCATGCGACGTAGCTGTTTGGTAATGGTGCCGCCTGATTCTTCTTTCCATTCCCAAATGCGCTCGGTAAATTTTTCACGGCCATAATCATGGCGTGTTTTGCCTTCTTTATTAATTAAACGCTCAACCACCATCTGCGTGGCAATTCCTGCATGGTCAGTACCCGCTTGCCATAAGGTGTTTTTGCCTTTCATGCGGTGGTAGCGTGTGAGTGCATCCATAATAGTATCTTGGAAAGCATGGCCCATGTGTAAACTACCCGTCACATTCGGCGGTGGGATCATAATACAAAATGATTCGCCTTCGCCGCTAGGTGCAAAGTAGTCATTTTCTTCCCATGTGTTATACCAGCGTTGTTCTAGGGTAGAGGGGTCGTAGATTTTTTCCATGGGATTATTTTAATAAAAAAGTTAAAGAGGGTATTGGGTTTACATCTTATGGGTATTAATATCAATACCTAAGCTTTGATATTGACGATAGCGCTCGCGGCCTGCTTGTTTGTGCGTTTCATCATTATCTAATAATTCAAAAATTTGTTTTGATTGCTCAATATGTTCAGGTAAACGCGATGAGAGATTAACTACCGTATGGCGCCAAAATTCAGGCGCTTGTTGGGTGCCTATAATGACAGCATTATTAGTACTCGGTAAATCGTCCTGATAAACTGCGTGTGGCACAAAACTATGCGCTCTAAACGTCCATAATAAGCGATCTAAGCGTTCAGCTTGTTGCATGTTATCAACTGCAAGATAGCATTTAAATCCGAGGCGAAAGGCTTTTTCGGCTAATTTGCACGCAAAAATATGTCGCCCCTGTTCAGATTGGGACGACAAAATATAAAAATTAACCTTAGGCAGCATTCGCGCGGTTTAATAAATATTGTACTAAAAGCGGTACAGGACGACCTGTTGCCCCTTTCGCATCACCACTTTTCCATGCGGTACCGGCAATATCTAAATGCGCCCACTGGTAATCTTCAGTAAAACGCGATAAAAAGCAACCTGCGGTAATAGCGCCACCAAAACGGCCACCAATATTCGCCAAATCAGCAAAGTTAGATTTTAATTGCTCGTGGTACTCTTCATCTAAAGGTAAGCGCCAAACTTTATCTAAAGCCGTGTTACTCGCTGTATTAAGGTCTGCACAGAGCGCATCATCATTACCCATTAAACCGGTATTGATTTGCCCTAAAGCAACCATACACGCACCGGTTAATGTGGCTAAATCAATCACCACATCAGGGTTGAATTTTTTAGCGTAGGTGAGGGCATCACATAAAATTAAGCGGCCTTCAGCATCGGTGTTCAAAATTTCAATGGTTAGGCCAGCCATGCTAGTGACAATATCACCCGGCTTATTAGCATCGCCATCGGGCATATTTTCAGAAGAGGGGATGATACCGACAACATTAATCGCTAAACCTAATTCAGCAACGGCTTGTAATGCGCCTAAAACTGCGGCACTACCACACATGTCGTATTTCATTTCATCCATGCCTGAGCCAGGTTTTAGTGAAATACCACCGGCATCAAACGTAAGTCCTTTACCTACAAAGACGACCGGTTTGTCATCCTTACCGGCACCGTTGTATTCTAAAGTAATTAGTTTTGCGGGTTGACGGCTACCACGGCTAACAGAGAGCAAAGAACCCATGCCAAGTTTCTGCATATCCGCTTCTTCTAAAATCGTGGTGCTGACGCTGGCATGATTTTTGGCGATTTCTAAGGCTTGTTCTGCAAGGTAAGTGGGAGTACAAAAATTGCCCGGTAAATCAGAGACATGTTTTGCAAGTGCAACACCTTGAGCAATTGCTAATCCTTGCGTTATTCCCGTTTGCACTGCATCGCTATCATCAATCTGGCATAAACTAAGTTGCGTTAAGCTGGCTTTGTCTGCAGGCTTGCTTTTACAGCTATCTGCTTGATACAGGCTGGCATCAAAAGCTTCTACAAGTTGACGCGCATTCCATGTGCGATCTTGATTTGTAACTTTATTTTCCGTTAAACAACAAACCGCATCGCTAATCGTTGTTGTGCTTAATGTTTTTGCTGCGCCGTTAATCGCTTTACGAAATTCTTTGGCGGTTAATTTAGCGGCATCACCTAAACCTACTAATAAAACGCGTTCAATATTTGTATTAGGCAGGTAGTTGATTAATAAGGTATCGGCCACCTTTCCTTTAATATCACCGCGCTTCATTAGCTGGCTGATTAAGCCGTCAGTGAGGGAATCTAGCGTGTTAGCAGACGCACTTAATTGCTGATTTTCATACACAGCAACGATAAGGCAGTCAGTGGCAAGTGAATCTAGTGGGGTGTTCGCTAATAAATAATCCATCACGCTCAATATTTAGGTAAAAGTAAAGGGCGCAATTATACAGTATATTTGTATGTATTATTAGAGGCTGGGTGTCGATATAGGAGATTCTAAATCTCATTGAGAGAGTTATAAAGATTAGTGCATAATGGTTATTATGAGCTTGTGTATTTTCTCATGAAATACTAACTTATAGTAAAGCCTAGACTAAGCGAGTAATAAATAAGGAACGTATGAGAGATTGTACCGCGACACTTTTAAGGAATGATGATAACTCAGCCCAATTAGTACTTACAGGTGATTGGGTGATGGGTAATACGCTACCTACCTTCGATACGCTGAAATCATCATTACAAACAGCCGAAAATACACAGCTAAATTTGCAGACTGAACTATTAGTCAACTGGGATAGTCGGTTTGTACTCTACATTTACCAATTACAAAACCATTGTCAGCAAAATAATATTGCACTCGATTTAAGTCACTTGCCTATTGCAGCGCAAGGTTTGTTAAAACAAGTATCCGCATTTCCTGTACGCGAAAGTGGTAATAAACAACCGGTAGTAAAAGGTGTCGTTGCAGGTGTTGGGCTAAAATCTCAACAACTTATGCAGCAAAGCCAAGCGGTATTTAATTTTGTCGGTGAAGTGTGTTTGAGTTTATCAAGGTTAATGCGCGGTAAAGCCAGTTTTCGCAGGCAAGATTTATGGTTAATGATGCAAGATTGCGGCCCAAATGCACTGGGGATTGTGACCTTAATTAGTGTGTTAGTGGGGTTAATCCTGGCATTTGTGGGGGCTATGCAGTTAAAAATCTTTGGTGCACAAATTTATGTAGCGAATTTAGTCGGTTTAGGCATGGCACGAGAGATGGGCGCTATGATGACGGCGATTATTATGGCAGGTAGAACCGGTGCTGCGTATGCATCTCAGCTAGGCTCTATGCAAGTGAATGAAGAAATTGATGCACTGAAAACATTAGGTATTTCACCGATTGATTTTTTAGTGTTGCCGCGCTTAATTGCCTTAGTGATTATGTTGCCTTTACTCTGTCTTTATGCCGATTTATTAGGCATCATTGGCGGCTTGTTAGTGAGTGTTAGCTTGCTCGATGTTTCTTTAATGGAATATGTAACTCAAACTCAATCAGCCTTACAATTGGGAGATTTTGCCACGGGTTTAATTAAAAGTAGTGTGTTTGGTGTGTTAGTTGCTATTTCAGGTTGTATGAGTGGTATGCACAGTGGCCGTAGCTCATCTTCTGTCGGTGATGCGGCAACATCAGCCGTGGTAGCAGGTATAGTCAGTATTGTGATTGCGGATGCCTCATTAACGGTTATTTACCAAATAATAGGTTTGTAAAGATGAAGCCTGTACAAATAGAAGTCAAAAACTTAACCATGGCTTATGATGATTTTATTATTCAGGAAAACTTAAATTTTAAAATCCACCAAGGTGATGTGTTTATTATTATGGGGGGTAATGGTTGTGGTAAAAGTACCTTATTGCGTCATTTACTCGGATTAAAAAGTCCCAAGGCAGGCGAGGTTTGGTATCAGCAAACCAATTTATGGCAAATGCCTGAGCATGATCGACATATCATTATGCGGCGTAATGGGGTGATGTATCAGAGTGGCGCCTTATGGAGTTCACTGACTTTAGCTGAAAACATTGCCTTACCTTTACAAGAATATACAGATTTAAGTAAAGAAGAAATTAAAGGTCTGGCTTATTTGAAATTAGCCTTAGTAGGTTTAGTCGGCTTTGAAGAGTATTATCCTGCTGAAATTAGTGGTGGGATGAAAAAAAGAGCGGGGTTGGCGCGTGCACTCGCCTTAGATCCGGATATTTTGTTTTTTGACGAGCCTTCTGCGGGTTTAGATCCGGTGAGTGCTAAACTATTGGACGATTTGATTCTAAGCATACAAGCGAGTTTGGGGACGACTATTGTGGTGGTAACGCATGATTTGCCCAGTTTATTTGCGATTGGTACAGATGCTATCTTTTTAGATTCCAGCAGCAAAACACTAATTGCGCAAGGCGCGCCTAAAACCTTATTAAAAGAATGTACTAATCCAGTATTACAACAATTTTTAAACCGGGGTGAGATCTCTGGTAGTGAGACGGTAAAATTATGAGTAAACAAGCTAACCCCAGTATCATCGGTGCTTTTGTCGTGGGCGCATTACTTATTGCTGTCTTAGGATTAACGGCATTTAGTAGCGGGCAATGGTTAACGCAAAAATCTAAATTCGTGGTGTATTTTGATGAGTCGGTTAATGGCTTGTCTACTGGGGCTTTAGTTAAAATGCAAGGCGTACCGATTGGTAAAGTGATAGATATACAAGTGCAGCTAGATCCATTGAGTCAGAGTATTTTAACGCCAGTTTTTATAGAAATTGATCATGAGAAATGTTCTCAGTTGATGAAAATGGGCGATTTTAATAGCCGTCAAGAATCGATGACGCAACTCATAAAAGACGGCTTACGTATGCAATTACAATACACCAGTTTAGTGACCGGTCAGCTGTATGTCGAAACCTCATTTCGTCCAGAGACAGCGATTAAATTGATGCACTTAAATGATGATTACATCGAATTAGCGAGTGTAACTTCTAGTGGCCAAGAAGTACAAAAAAGTATCACTGAAGCCATCAGAGAAATTCAAAATATTCCTTTTCAGAACTTATCTGCGGAGTTCATTTTAACGCTTAAAAGTATTAATCAACTGGTCAGTTCTGATGAGTTGCAGCAATCATTACATTCATTGGCAGGCGCTTTAAAATCAGCGGATAGTATTCTAAAAAATATTAACCAAAAATCGAAAAAAATGACTGCCGATGCGGAAGGAACTTTACACTATAGTCATCGTGTCATGAAAAAACTAGATGGGGCTGTTGAACCTTTATTAGAAGAATTACCTAATAATATGAATGCAGCACTAGAAGAAGTCAGGCGATCTGCACAATCTTTACGCTTATTGGCCGATTATTTAGAGCAGCATCCTGAGTCACTTATTCAAGGCAAGAGGTAGATGATGAAAGCGTTTATTTTAAGTATTATTTTTTGTCTATTGACCGCGTGTGGCACTAGCCCTAAAGTTAATAACTATTTATTACATAATGAGTATGCAGATGATATAGCTGTGATAGCTTCAGATGCACCTAAAGTCTTAATAAAATCATTTATATTGGCTGAGTATTTAAATCGTCCGCAAATAGTCAGTCGTAAAGGCCAGGTTGCAATAGACGTGGATGAGTTTAACCGTTGGGCTGAACCGTTAAAAACATTGTTTATAGGCGCTTTTAATGAGTCCATGCTGAAACAAGCGATTAATATAAGTCAGCACAAGCAGTTTAGAGATGAGCAATTTAACTATCAGCTAAATTTGCATGTGATGCAATTTGAAGTATCAGATAAACAACAAGCCCATTTAAAAGTGAAATGGCAGTTACTCAATGCATCAGGTAGCCAAGCTTTAATGAGTCATATAGAGATAATAAACGTGCCAGTTGTGGCGGGAAAAGGATTTGACCAAAAGGTAAAAGCGCAAAGCCAAGCCATTGATCTTTTAAGTTCACGTATCGCTAATAAAATTAAAGCGAGAAGCGGGCTTCATACCAGACAGCCGTAGGGTGGGTAGAGGTACGAAACCCACCAATGTATCTAACTTAGGATTCAACAGTTTCTTTACCTTCACCGCCAAAACGGGTCGCAAAAAATCCGATAATGAAACCTATAATCGCACCTTCAGCGGTAAACCAAAAAGGTGAGCTTAAAATACCGTTTTCACCAAATAGATTAATGAGCATGAGTTGCATCACATCATAAGCAAAAAATACTAAAACAAAATTCATCCATGCGCCTAAAAGCGGGGCGCGAAACCACCAAGGAAAAGGTAGTTTTAAAATAGGGTGATAGGTAAACACACCAAACACACCGATAATAGCGCCAAGCGTGGTGTACCAAAGTAACAGTCCCCAGCGTAACAAGTTACTCGCATCGGGTAGAAAACAAGGTAAAAATATAAATGCAGCAAGGCCGAATAAAAAACCGACTAATTTGCCAATGCCAATACGGGTTATTAGGGATGGATTATTAAACATGAGTTGCTCCTGAATTTATAAACTAGGAACGTTGCATATTACCTGCAATTTTGGCAAAGGAGAAGAAAAGGCAGGTGAGTCAGGGGAGGTGTTAGTTATTAATCGATCTAAAAGTTGATGCACTCTATTTGTGCTTACTTCGTTGGGTTAAGAAATAAAAACTAGCTTTGGGGCGAAGGCTTCAGCCTTCTATAGTACAAAAAGCTTCTAAATAGCTCGCTTCGGATACTAAAAAACAATGTAAATGTGAACAATTGTAGCCCATATGGAGATACGTAGTACGGGATAAACAGCGCATCGAATTCCCGTATTCCGCAAGCTTCATACAGGCTACTTGATATTGCCCATACAATTAATAATTAATCGTAAGCCTTTACAGTAAGCATTAATACTTAATTATGATGATGCAATACCTGCGATATTGTAACCGCCATCAACATAAGTGATTTCACCTGTTACACCCGAAGCTAAATCAGAGCATAGGAAAGCAGATACATTCCCTACTTCTAGAATGGTAACATTTTTCTTCATAGGTGCCGTATCAGCGGCTTTGCTAAGCATTGATTTAAAATTATTAATCCCTGCAGAGGCGAGTGTTTTAATAGGGCCAGCAGAAACCGCATTAACGCGTGTTCCTTCTGCACCTAAAGCAACAGCCATATAACGTACGTTAGCTTCTAAACTGGCTTTAGCAACACCCATCACATTGTAATTAGGAATGGCGCGTTCAGCACCTAGGTAGCTGAGTGTTAATAAAGAACCATTACGGCCTTTCATCATTTCGCGCCCTGCTTTAGCTAGGGCAGTAAAACTGTATGAGCTAATATCATGCGCGATTCTGAAGTTTTCGCGTGAAGTGGCTTCAACAAAGTCGCCATCTAATGCTTCTCTCGGCGCAAAGGCAACTGAATGCACGATACAGTCTAAACCATCCCAATGCTTACCTAGTTCAGTAAATACATTGTCTATTTGCTCATCACTACTCACATCACATTCGATAGTAATGTTGGAGTTACATTCTGCCGCCATTTTTTCAACACGGCCTTGCAGTTTTTCATTTTGAAAAGTGAAAGCAATCTCAGCACCTTCGCGATGCATCGCTTGAGCAATCCCCCAAGCAATTGAGCGGTTGCTTGCTAAGCCAACGATAAGTACACGTTTACCTTGCATAAATCCCATTTTATTCTCCTGTGAGTGGTTATAAATAAACTTTTAACTTGTCAGTATCTATGAGCGCTGTAGATAAGTCCAGTTGCGTTTGTGTCTATGGTTAAATATCATTTTTTGCGACTATTTCAGTACGCTCAAGACTGGTTAAAAAATTATCCAAAGAAATCTGTTCTTCCATGGACGAAATTTCCTCAAAAGAACCGCCAATGGTCACTAAACTATTTTGGCTGTAGGGCTCTTGATGGCGAACCGTGAAATCAAAGTGGATCTTTGTATGATCATCTAAAGTGAGCGTACAATTTTTTAACAGCTCACCCACGCGGATGCGCGCGGTGGAATTATCGATGATAATAGCCAACCCACGACGTGAAATATTTTCTACCGTGCCGCCAACCGTGGCATGGGTGCGATCTGAAATACCTTGAAAAGGAAGGCGAAAATTAGAGCTGTCTATGCGAATATGATTCCTGCGCTGTGGGTAATAAATGCGCGAAGGAAAGGGTGCTTGAAAATAAGCGGAGTGTTGTATTTTATGCGCGATTACTTGGTCTAATGCAATGGAAATATTAATGTGATTAAAATGCGCAGTCAGCTTTAATTGTTTATGCTGTTTTAATGCTTGATTACCTTGGCTGCTATCTAAAGGTTTTAAAGTGATCAACTGCTTGTCTTTAATGACTTCAATGATTTTTGTGCTATAAATTTCATCAGAGTCAGCGGAAGGAATTGTGCAAAGAATGGGGTTTTCTACAATGCTCTCGAGGACTTTAAGAATTTTTTCGGGTTCCGTTACAAATCGAGGGTTAACCGATAGGTCAGGAGAATCAGGACCGGCAAACTTATTGTCAGTTTTGTTGCGTGAAATAATTCTTTTAAGAACAGAGAGCATAAATAAAATTATTCCTTATCTTCTTCTGTCTCGGTTAGTTCAGGCACATCTTGATAATGCACTGTTTCAGATAAATTTAAATTACGCCTAGCTGCGACAGCAAATTTCACGCCAATGGAAGGCATGACGTTTCGGCCTATTTTATCTAAACTCATGGCTGTCATGCTTGCCGCTTTTTGAAAGGGAGAAAATTTACGCATCAACATAGAAAAAATAAACAGCGCATCTTGCTCTGAGAGTTCGTCGGATTGAATCATGAACTCGACAACTTTAGTGATATTAATATAAGCCTTGATTCTCTTCTTAGGGCTTAAAAAACCAATAGAGGGCATGTTTTTACGAATTTTTTCGTATGCTAAGGTGATTTTATCTTCGTTTTCTTGCATAACAGTTGTTAAGTAAAAGGCTAAAAGACATATTCTAGCAGGATATTTTAAGGAACGTGCACGTAATAATATCCCGAAATTATAACGCAGGATTTTTGCTTCAGGTGGAATGATCTCATGAGGCGCATAGTTATTCTACGTAACGAATGAGATCATTTCAGCTGGAGTAAAAAGACAAGTTAGAAATTGGGAGCTTGTTTCGTGCACGTTCCTAAGTAGCTATATACTATATTAATGAAGTGAGGAAGAAGACTACGATGGATAAGCAACTTATTGCATTAGAAAAAACTTTTGGCTACTCTAGCTTAACCGAGATTGAAGCGCCTTTTATTTTGGATAGGGGGATAAAGCTATATTTAAAACGCGATGATTTATTGCACCCCATTATTTCTGGTAATAAATGGCGTAAATTAAAATATATTTTAGACCATGCTTTGGCTTGTGAGACGCATACGTTGATTTCTATGGGCGGCGCTTATTCAAATCATTTACATGCCTTAGCTTATACAGGGAAATTATTAGGCATTAAAACCATAGGGATGATTCGTGGTGAGCAACCCAAATTACTTAATCCGACCTTATTGGATTTACAAGCATGGGGAATGCAGCTGCAATTTGTATCACGCAGTGATTACCGACAATTACGCGACTATAAACAACATGATGCACTGCCCAATTTAAAATCGGGTGAGTATTGGCTGCCCGAAGGCGGAGCGATGGCGTTAGCTTTACAAGGTGTTGCTGAATTATTGGATGAAATCGATATCGATTATGATATCTTGTGCGTCCCTTGCGGAACAGCAACCACGCTAGCAGGAATAGTCTCTGCAGCAGAAAAAGATAAAACTATTTTAGGTTTTTCTGCATTAAAAGGGGCGAGCTATTTAAATGAAGAAGTAACTAATTTAATAAAAAATGAATCTTGTCATAATAAACGGTGGTTTATTCATTTAAACTATCACTTTGGTGGATTTGCTAAGAAAAATGCAGACTTGCTTGATTTTATCGAGCAATTTGAAGTGCAACATGCTATTCCTTTAGAGCCTATTTATACAGCCAAAATGCTGTACGGAATTTTTGATTTAATTCAAAAGGGACATTTTTCAGCAGGACAAAAAATTATTGCAGTACATACAGGTGGATTACAAGGTAATCGTAGTGTCGCTTAAAGTGAAGGGAAAAAAAGATGACGACAGAGAATGAAGCAGTACCCGTAGAAATAGATTTTAGTGATGTTTCGCTACAATTTAATCGTGAATTAAGTTTATTGGAATTTAATGATCGTGTTTTAGCGCAGGCTAAAGACGAAGAAATTCCCTTATTAGAGCGCCTCAATTATTTATGTATTTCTAGCTCAAATTTGGATGAGTTCTACGAAGTACGTGCGGCAAGCTTAATTCAACTGGCAGAATTGGATCCTTTGTCGGTGGGTAGTGATGGTCTGAATGCACAAGAACAACTTAATTTAATTGCGCCACGCGCGCATGAATTAGTTGATGAGCAATATCGGGTGCTGAATGAATTGATGATTCCACAATTGGCAGACGAAGGTATTCGCTTTATTCGTAGAGCAGACTGGACAGAAAAACAGCGTGCTTGGCTGGAAGAATATTTTAACCAAGAATTACAGCCTATTTTAACGCCAGTTGGATTAGATTCAGCGCACCCTTTTCCGCGTATTTTAAATAAAAGTTTGAATTTTATTATTTCTTTAACCGGTAAGGATGCCTTTGGAAGAAATAGTGGGCGCGCTATTTTACAAGCGCCGCGCGCATTAACACGACTAGTACGAATCCCTAATGATGTTGCAGAGAATGAAGGAGGCTATAGTTTTGTTTTTCTATCCTCGATTATTCATGCGTTTGTTGATGAGTTATTTAATGGCATGACAGTCAAACATTGTCATCAATTTAGAGTCACACGTAATAGTGATTTATTTGTGGATGACGATGCCGTCGATGATTTGCTTAATGCGGTACAAGGCGAATTAGCCATGCGTCATTATGGTGATGAAGTTAGGTTAGAAATCGATAATAACTGCCCACAAGAAACGAATAATTTTTTAGCGGCACGATTTGGTCTAAACGATAATCAAGTGTTTGCTGTGCCAGGGCTGGTTAATGTCAATCGTTTGCAAGAAATTTTAGGCGTGATTGATCGCCCTGAATTGAGATTTAAACCTTATAAGCCCTCTATTCCTAAAGAGCTAGGGCGTAATAAAAATTATTTTGATGCAATTAAAAAACAAGATATTTTAGTACATCATCCTTATGAGTCGTTTTTTCCTGTGGTGGAATTTATTAAACAAGCGGCGGCTGACCCTGATGTAGTCGCTATCAAACAAACCTTGTATAGAACCAGTGCCGATTCGCCGATTGTTAATAACTTACTCAAAGCTGCGCAAGCGGGTAAAGAAGTAACGGTGGTGGTTGAGTTGCGTGCACGGTTTGATGAGCGTGCAAATATTACCCTAGCCGCAAAACTACAAGATGCGGCAATTAACGTAGTGTATGGAGTAGTGGGCTATAAAACACACGCCAAAATGTGTTTAGTGATTCGTAAAGAAGGCAATCGTTTTAGAGATTATGTACATTTGGGCACAGGAAATTATCACCCGAATACAGCACGATTTTATACAGATTATGGCCTGTTTTCTAGCAATGTAGAACTAGGTTCTGATGTTAGAAAAGTATTTGTACAGCTAACCAGCTTAGGTAAAGTGACGCGTTTGTATAAGTTATTACAATCCCCCTTTACCTTGCATAAAGGCATTATTGCTAAAATTGAGCGAGAGATTGAATTCGCTAAAAAAGGCAAGCCGGCAAAGATTATATTTAAAGTAAACTCAGTGGTTGAAGAGCAAATTATTCAAGCGCTGTACCGTGCTTCTTGTGCCGGGGTGGAGGTTAAATTAATCGTACGTGGTGTATGTTCATTAAAACCGGGTATTAAAGGTATTTCTGAAAATATAGAAGTACGTTCTATTATCGGGCGCTTTTTGGAGCATACACGTGTCTATATGTTTGAAAATGGCGGAGATGTGGATGTTTATGCCTCCAGTGCAGATGTGATGGGGCGTAATATGTTCCGTCGCGTAGAGGCGTGCTTTCCTATTGAACAGAAAGCTTTAAAAGCGAGAGTCTTAAAGGATTTAGAGGGGTATTTGAAAGATAATAGCCAAGCATGGATTATGCAAAGTGATGGTAGCTATGTACAAAGTAATAAAGAAAATGAAGACGAAACTTACCGCGTGCAAGTGGCATTAATGGACGCGTTTGCGGCTAAGAATTAGGTGTTTTAAAGTCTTTGCCTCTAAGATGAGCAGATTTATCTCTTAGCTTGTCGCAAACCGGTATGTCTTGTTTGTGAGTGTTGAGGTAATGAGGGCAACCACAAGGGATTGCCCGTACAATTGTAGGGGTGCCCCTCGTGGGTCAATGCTGTTGACTTAAGCCCTCTCTTGTTGGAGAGGGTTGGGTGAGGAGAATAAAATCATGCCTTTATAACTCCCCTCATCCCAACCTTCTCCCTTTGGAGAAGGAGCTTATTCTTAAGTCAACAGTATTGCCCTCGTGGGTACCCGCAAATTGTAGTGTTGAATGAGTTAGCTTACTTCTGAGTTTTCAGCTTCTTCACGGTTTGTCAGATAAGTCTCAAGAAATGTTTTTAAACCTTCTTGTACTAAATCGTAAGTTTTATCAATATTGCTCGCAATATCGCCTTCTAAAACATTAAGGCTAGTAAGGATCTCGCGCGCTTCAGCAAAGCCTTTCTCTATGCCGCCAGAGATAAGATCAGTAAATTTTGTAGCGGCTTCTTCTTCACTTAATTCTGGGTGTTGTTCTTTGTATTGCGGGTAAAAAGCGGTGCTTAGATTAACGATTCTATCTGCTGTTGCTTCTGGACTAACATCTAAGCCGGAATCGTAAGCATTTTGAATGGTGTTTTCGCCTAAAACCTCATTAATCCCTTCAATAGCAGACTTGAATAATAAGGCCATCGGTTGATTGCCCGCGCTGATGCTGACATCTGCATTGGCTTGCAATATTGCTTGGTTTAATTGCTGTTGAGCACTAGGTTTAGTTTCGTCTATTTCTTGCACCGTATTTTTTTTATGTGCAGCCTCAGAAACATGCGCGCCTAGTTGTTGCGTACCATGCTCTTGTTTAAGTGCATGAACTTGTTTACCAAAGTTACTCGTAATATCTTGCATAATAATCACCTAAATTAAATTATCTACTTATAGCTTAGCGGCAATGCTAAGCGGATCTTAAGTAAGCTTATGTATAAAGATGCATTTTACCCGCCTTGGATATAATTATGGCGCAATACGATAAATATCAGGCACTTGATCCGCAGCACTGTAACAAACGTTAAGGTCTTTAAGTCTTCCATTGGTAATATCATAAACCCAGCCATGTACAGTTAGCTGTTTATTATTATTCCAAGCATTTTGTACAAAAGAGTTATGACATACATTGGTTACTTGCTGACGTACATTTTCTTCACATAAAAAATTAACGCGTTCATCATAGTCAGCAATACTATCAATTTGTTCTTTATTAGCGAGATATAAATCTTTTAGGCTACGTAACCAGTGGTCGATTAAACCAGATTCTTTATTTTCCATAGCGGCTTTAATGCCACCACAGCCATAATGCCCACAAATGATAATATGCTTTACTTGTAAAACTTCAATCGCATATTGAATAACAGACAAGCAGTTAATATCGGTATGGTGTACGATATTAGCAATATTGCGATGAGTAAAGAATTCGCCTGGTTGCATATTGCAAACTTGGTTTGCGGGTACGCGGCTATCAGCACAACCGATCCATAAATATTCAGGCGTTTGTTGATTCGCGATGCGGTTAAAAAAGTCTTTATCTTCTTTTATTCTTTCTTCAGCCCAGAGAGCATTTTGATTAAATAGATTTTGTAATTCACGCATTTTATCAGGGTTCATAGTTGGGTTTAGCGTGCTAAAAATGCACAAGTTATATAAATATATCATGCTTTAGTGAATTTATTATGTTGATTAGAAATAAATTAATTAGTTATAAATTAAGTTGTCTTTTTATCGTTAGCTTGTTTTTAAATGCTTGCTCTGAGCAACCTTTAAATAACCCTTACCCTAAGTCGGTTGATAATCAACAAGCAACACTTTACTCCTCTTTTTCAGAGCGCCCACGGCATTTAGACCCCGCAAAATCCTATAGTTCCAATGAATATGCATTTATTGGTCAAATATACGAGCCACCGTTCCAATATTATTTTTTAAAGCGCCCGTATCAATTAGAGCCTTTAACCGCTAAATCTATGCCGGAAATTCATTATTATGATGAACAAGGAAAGCGCTTAACTGATAATGCGGAAGCAAAAGATGTTGCCTATTCGGACTATATCATTCAACTAAAAAGTAACATCTACTTTCAGCCGCATCCTGCGTTAGCAAAAGATCAGCAGGGCGAGTATTTATATCACCAATTATCTGAGACCGAATTAACTAGTCTACAAAATTTACAGAGCTTTAAACAAAGCGGAACACGAGAATTAACCGCCGCTGATTATGTGCAGCAAATTAAGCGATTAGTGCATCCACAAATCTCATCGCCGATTGCTGAATTAATGAAGCAATATATCGTTGGGCTAGCGGATTATGCTGAAGCCATCAAAGATAAACCTCGAAGTGCATTAAAAAATCATGCAATGAGCGGGGTAAAAGTTTTAGATAAATACACTTATAGCATTCGTATTAAAGGCAAATATCCGCAATTTATTTTCTGGTTAGCGATGCCATTTTTTGCACCGATGCCTTGGGAGGCGGATGTTTTTTACAGTCAGCAAGGTTTGATCGACAAAAATATTACTCTAGATTGGCAGCCGATAGGGACGGGGGCTTATATGCTAGAAGAAAATAATCCCAATTTGCGCATGGTGATGTTAAAAAATCCGAACTATCATGCGGATTTTTATCCGACTGAAGGCGAGGAGGGCGATAAAGAGCGTGGCTTGTTAAAAGATGCAGGTAAACAATTACCCTTTATAAAAAAAGCAGTTTATCGCTTAGAAAAAGAAAGTATTCCGTATTGGAATAAATTTTTACAAGGTTACTATGATGCTTCGGGAATTGCTTCTGATAGTTTTGATCAGGCGGTGCAATTCACAGGAGATGGGGAGTTAGCATTAACAAAAGGCATGCAAGATAAAGGTATACAGCTGCAAACAGCAGTTATGAGCTCAATATCTTACACGGGCTTTAATATGCAAGACGCAGTGGTCGGGGGTAATACTGAGCAGGCACGTAAATTACGCTTAGCAATTGCTATCGCCATAGATTATGAAGAATATATTTCCATTTTTATGAATGGGCGTGGTGTAGTGGCACAAGGCGCTATTCCACCGGGTATTTTTGGATATCAAGCCGATGAAAAAGGCATTAACCCTTATATTTACAATTGGCAGCAAGGCGGCGCAAAACGTAAGCCATTAGCTGATGCGCAAAGACTAATGCAAGAAGCTGGTTATGCGAATGGCATTGATCAACAAACCGGTAAATCATTAATTTTATATTTAGATACCGCAGCGAGTGGGCCGGATGATCGGGCGCGATTAAATTGGTATCGTAAGCAATTTACTAAGCTAGGTATTCAGTTAGTCATACGAGCTACCGATTACAATCGTTTTCAGCAGAAAATGCGCAAAGGTAATGCACAAATTTTTATGTGGGGCTGGAATGCGGATTATCCAGATCCGGAGAACTTTTTCTTTTTATTGTATGGGCCGAATGCCAAAGCGACAATGGGAGGGGAAAATGCCGGTAATTATCAAAATGCGGAATTTGATCGCTTATTTAATAAAATGAGCAATATGCCTAATAATCAACAGCGTCAGCAGATTATTGAACGCATGCAAGAAATCATTCGCCATGACTCGCCGTGGATTTTTGGGCTGCATCCTAAAAGTTTTTCTTTGTACCATCGGTGGTATCAAAATCTAAAACCGAATTTAATGGCAAATAATAAACTGAAATACTTGCGTATTGATGCCGCGCAGAGAGAGCAAGCAAGGCAGCAATGGAATCAGGCTATTTGGTGGCCGGTGGCTTTATTAGTGGTAATAATTGCACTGATGATCTTTCCAGCAATACGCAGTTTTCAGCATAAAGCAAAAAAAACCATATTGTAGATCCCCTGTGTTATATGGGAGCGATGATTTATAGTGAGTAGTTACTCCCTCTCCTGCTGGAGAGGGTTGGGGTGAGGAGAATAAAATTAAGGCTTTATTTATAGTTCCCATGCTCCGCGTGGGAATTCAGCTTTTGACGCTCCGCGTCATTTAAAGTACAAGACGCAGGAGCGTCTGCCTATGCATTCCCACGCAGAGCGACACTGCCATTAAGTTAAGGAAAATCCATTGAAAATCAAGGATAATAACCATATTTTATGGTAGTGATGTCTAGAAAAAGCAAGGCAATAAATGAAAGCAGGAAGCAGATTACAAGTACATCGCTAAT